>JAABUP010001953.1_pt1 | contig 41726 bp, 72 predicted proteins | sample 5559201 | NCBI WGS metagenome assembly JAABUP01 (sample SAMN10711887, study PRJNA513373) | rock metagenome | isolation source: Antarctica rocks | place: Antarctica
CAGTCTGGGAATGACATGTTGTTGTAGCTACGTAGAGGGTCTCTTGACATTGCGCATCATATTTTGTGTTCAACAGCTGCACATTTGCTATAACACACGTCACTGCCCTTATTCATAAAGCACCAGGGACTTCTGCCAAGAGGCCAGCAGTTAAAGTTAGTAGGATCTGGACCAAGCTTGAGCCAGGCCCAACTCACATATTAAGCCCTTCGCTCTGCTGCAATGTGTATCAGACTTTCAAGTGATGTGTGACAGCAAATGTTTCTACATTACAGGCAATCTGCTGCCTATCGTAATGTGGGAAGATAAAAAACCGTCTTAGCTTACAGCATTTCCTGTGGATCTGGCGTTGCTGAACAGCTTGCTCAGTAGTCAAAAGGCCGATATGGAGTGCTTGACGGGAGATTGAGCAGGTATGTATATGCTGGGCTTCCGAGCACAACGGGCCTCTGATGACTGCTTGTCTCAGCATAGCAGGGCAACGTGCTCCCGAAGTGCGCCTTCTGCGCAACGTGCTGCAGAATCTATGTATGCCAGCTAATCAGTTTCGGCTCAGCAAATCCTGATACCCGGTGTCACGGCCAATCAAGGCGCAGACACGCTTCATAGCTCAGCCGTCTTGAGAGCCAGCTCGCAGCGTCAAGGCTCACGGCTGTTCGATCGTCTTAGGCACTGAGCTCAGCCAATCCCGAATGTCAGTCATAGGGTTTAGTAGGGGATCATGCGAATCTTAATCTCATCCGCAGCTGGCGCTCGACTTGTGCGCAGGATAAGAAGCTATAAGCACACTTCGCTCGACACAACTTTGTCAAGCTGTCCTGTGTTCTCAATCGCTTTCTCTAGTTAACTCTTTCAGCTCGATATCATGGCAGCCTCATGCATGACCAAGGCCTTCTTGGGCTCCAGCCTGGCCAAGGCTGTTCCCACTCAGGGCAAGGCAAGTTCTTGCTCAACTTGCCGGTTTGCTGTCTCTTCAGCCACCTATCTCTGTCATCACTACTGCCGGGTGTCTGTACTCCTTGTCTGCACATGATCGTAACCGTTGGCGCTGCTGCACATACCTGGGGATCGATCATCCAGCTTATCGACATCTCTTGTCTTGTCGCAGGGCAACAAGCAGGTGACCCGCGCCTCCATTGAGTTCTACGGCCCTGACAGAGCCAAGTTCTTGGGTATGTCGCTATCCCTTTTGTCGTCTCCTTACCGGCCTGGCTTGACCCGACCAGCCAGTATCTAACTTTTGTATCTCGCTGCCAGGTCCCTTCAGCGAGGGTGTTACCCCCGACTACCTGAGCGGAGAGTTCGCTGGTGACTACGGCTGGGACACAGCCGGTCTGTCCGCAGACCCACAGACCTTCTCCCGTTACAGGTGCGGATCACTTTCTCTGATTCTTACGGATTGGATCGTATTGAGGGTACCCACGGCGCATTTGGTGTGCTGCCTGACAACGCTGCCGCGTCGTAATCACGTTTACGTGTATAGACTTTGCCTTCTGACATCCATCGCTCATGCTGACCGCTGTCGCTGCTCGTACAGGGAGATCGAGGTCATCCACGCCAGGTGGGCTATGCTTGGAGCTCTGGGATGCATCACCCCCGAGCTGCTGGCCGGAAACGGTGTCTCCTTCCAGGAGCCAGTCTGGTTCAAGGCTGGTGCCCAGATCTTCGACAAGGACGGTGAGTTATGGTGCCCTGGCGGCTTCGACTACCATGCGACGTTTTCGCATGACCAGTGCGTTAGCTGTGACCATGCCCTGTAACATTATTGATCATTGATGGTTTGTCCTGTAGGCCTGAACTACCTGGGTAACTCCAGCCTGGTCCACGCCCAGTCCATCATTGCCACCCTGGCTGTCCAGGTGATTACTTATTCTCTTGAGTCATTGCATTTTGAATGGGCCAACACCAAAGTTCTGGTAAATCAGTATGCAATTGTGTGGGTACATTTACTGCAGCTGCTAATCTTTGCATCCAGTGCCGGCTCATAATCATACTACTTGTTGGCTCTATTGCATGTATTGTTTTCTGTGCGGTCGTCCTTGGTGTTGAACTGTAGTTCGTCTGCAGGTCATCTTGATGGGAGCTGCTGAGTCATACCGTGCCAACGGTGAGGCCCCAGGAGTTGAGGGTCTAGACAGCCTGTACCCAGGTGGACCATTTGACCCCCTGAACCTGGCTGACGACCCAGACTCATTCGCTGAGCTGCGTGTGAAGGAGATCAAGAATGGCCGCTTGGTAAGTGACCTGCTGAATTGACATAGACATTGCATTTGCTGTCCCTCTGCTTTGCCCTTCGTTGTTTTTATTTTTATCACATGAGAGCAAGGATTAGGGTTGGGTATTGATGTGACCTGTGTTTACTGCTGCAAGGCTAGATAGTGTTGATGGAACTGATGCAAGATTAGATTGATTGTCTCACCAGAGCCTCAGCATTTTGTTTTGAGTGCAGGCTATGTTCTCCATGTTTGGATTCTTTGTCCAAGCCATTGTGACAGGCAAGGGACCCATTGAGAACCTTCAGGATCACCTGAGCGACCCTGCTGCCATCAACGCCTTCAACTTTGCCACCAAGTTCACCCCATCTGGTTAAATACCTTTCTAGCAGTATCCCAATTCAGCGACTGTGATTCAGCAAAGTGTACGGTCCATCCCCACCTCCAGTTACTGTTACCAGGCGCAGTTTTGAGGGCTATGCTTACACAGCAGGCGCATTTTTGAGGCAGCAGTTGCCTTGTATACAATTTAGGCTCTTTATGTTGTACAGCTGTATAGCTGCTGCATTGTAATCAATTTCTATACAGTACACCTACATCGTGTGCTTTGCATTTTGCATATCATGCTGTGCATGCTGTGAACCATGCGTGTGCATCATCTGATATGTAGCTTTGGATGCAAGCTGATGCAAGAACTGCCCAAGCAGCATTGGGGAGTTGCTTACTGTATGAGGAATACTTGCATGGCATCCTCATGTACATTGCAGTTTGGTAGACACAGGTTTGGCATCCGCCATAACTTTACATGGTTGCATAGGTTGAAGCGTATGCCTGCTTCACCCAGTGTTAGCTGCCAGGGCAATTCAGTTTTGTAGCTCTCTTACAGCCTTTGAGCTGCATCCTTCAAAGCACAGATGTAGTCCATACATACTCATATGCAGTTGTTTGCAACAGCACACCAAAACGCTAGAGGCCAAGTGTACAATATTTGGGAGTTGTCAGTGACCCCACTGCGCAGTCATACTGTAGCTATCATTGGGCAATGTCAGGGCTGGCATACACATACGGATTCTAATATTATGGGTCCACAAACATGTCCTCCCAAATGCAGAGCCAGGTCATATGCTTGCAAGATAAGCACAATTGAGCATTTGGAAACTGAGCGTCAGCTGTCATTTCAGTTGTGACATTCCTGTTGCGTTGGTTTATGGACAAGTGTGCAAACGAATAAACGTTTCTCCAAAAAGCTCTACAAAAGGAAAAACCCTAAAAAAAAAATCACAAAAGGCAAAGCACATTTTCCACTGTTCGTTATATAGAGCAATATACAAAAGAGATACAATATGATTAACAAAGGTAATAGTATTTTTATACTTTTGTGCCATAATAAATGTGTGTTATTTTATACCTAAAATGTATACAAAATTCACACATTTTGTGCAGCACAAGTGTGGAAGCTGCAAGTGGTGAGTGAGGCAAGTCAGACCAACAACACTTGCTCTGCCTGAGCTCATCTTTGTGTTCATGAAAGTGCTCACTTGTGCATCTACTAGACCATTCTGGGCACCTTAAATGGCACCCTGAAGCGCCGCCTTTTCACAGGATTGACCACAGCTGTTTCACCAGCCACCCCTGTTGGGCTATGATGGGTGTCAGGAGCTTGTGGCTGCGCAGCAGCAGGCCGTTTTGGTGCTGATGTCCTCCAGGCACCAGATGGCACAGGCTGCTTGAACACAGTTTTGCCTATATTTCTGATTATGGCAGGTAGCTTCACTTCTGGCCTCTCGCTGCTGTCGCAGCTGGGGCTAAGGCCCTGAGCCTCTTCCTCATCAGAGCATTGGACCGCCTCATCGCTGGAGGAGTCTGCTTGCTCTGGGGTTTGGCTTGGAGCTGATGCTGCCATTGCTTTGTTCTGCAGAGCTTCCTCTAGCTGTTCTGTTGACTTGCACAGCTTCATGGGGTCTTGGCAGAAGTCACAAAGCTGCTCTGTCTGCTTCTGGCATTTGGTGTGCTTCTCGCCAAAGTAGGCCAGCACAGCCCTACGCCGGCACTGAGGCTCCTGCAAAGAGCACCAACAAACTGATTACTGATGTGGCAAAAGGCCCAGACCTGTTTTGCAACGTCACATGATGCTGCTTGGTAGTATGCAGTGAAAATGCTAGAAGACTTGAAATGTAAAAACAGTGACACTCTGTATGACTTGTCTGCAGTGGCAAAACGCATATGCCTGTGTCGAAGCTAACAGGTGTGCCCAGGACTTTGCAGCCAAAAGTTTGCCAGACAGGGTGTCTAGTCTCACCATTGCATAGCTTGCCATGGCACTGACAGAGCTGCGCTGGCCTGATAGCATCTGCAGCTCAGCATGACTGCTGTATAGCACAGACACGCTGGGCTGCCCATCACGTCCTGCACGCCCACTCTCCTGGTAGAAGCCTTCAAGGCTAGTGGCTGCATTCCAGTGGACAACCCAGCGCACATCTGCCTTGTCAATGCCCATGCCAAAAGCAACTGTGGCCACCACAATGTTGCATGAGCCATCTGACCATTCAGCTTGTGTGCGGTGTCTAGTGGCTGTGTCCATGCCTGCATGGTAGGCTGAGGCTTCGATTTCTTCGCTGTTGAGTGCTGATGCCAGCCAGTCACATGTGGCCCGCAGTCGAGCATAGATTATGCCACACTCATCAGCGTGCTCCTTGATGAGCTGCACCAAATCCTGCAGCGGCCCCCAGTACCCTACCATCAGCAGCAAGTGATGCGTGTGGTGATCTGATCATCAGCAATGTATCACAGCAATGTATCTACTACCAAACATTGGCATTATGCCTTATGTTTGACTCAATGACCTGCTCCTTGGTAGACATAACTTGATGTGGCCGCATCATGACATAGCAACGGAAGCGCAGGCACACAGCCTCTTGTCATTGATGGGCAGCATTCTAAATAGAGCTATGCATTGAGCACGGTGCTGGCTGCGTCTGTACCTGCACGACAGCTGCATCAGAGCCATCACCAATAAGTTCTTTGTGACGTACAGAGTACTGTATGTTGGGCCTGTTGAAGGACCTTGGGCTGCTTTAGAGCTAAGATGTCATTGATTTCTGTGATGACAGCAGATGTTGCTGTTGCTGTGACTGCGACCACTGGCACTCCAGGGTATTCCTGTCGAAGATTTGCTAGTGCTAAGTATTGGGGCCTGCAGCAATGTATGCATATATTCATGATCTGTAGTGACATGCTTGAGGACAGGCTGCTAGTCCTACCTAAAGTCGTGTCCCCATTGCGAGACACAGTGAGCTTCATCTATGGCAAATGAAACAATATGACCGCTCTCAGACGCAGCCTGTAAAGCTGACTTGAGGTCTGGCTTCTGAAGTGCTTCAGGAGTGGTATACAGCAGTTTGAGGGTAGGTTCTGAGCTACACATGTCAGACAGAATTGACTGCCTTTTTCCAAATGTCACTTCGCTGTTGAAAAGCTCTGCTTCAATGCCTCTGTCTAGGCAGGAATTGACTTGGTCCTTGGCCAGTGCAATCAAAGGACTGATGACTACTGTCATGCCATATTCTTGCAACAGACAAGGAAGCTGAAACACAAGTGACTTGCCTCCACCTGCGCAGGCAATGGCGCATAACAACAGTGCAATAGTGCTTGTTCAGATGGAGTCCAAGGTGACATGTCATGATGACAAACGTTGCATTGAATGGGGAGTCAGCTGGGTCCAGTACCTGTTGACAGGATCAGTATAGTATCTTGTCTATCCATGGTGGCCGTTACTGCCTCCTGCTGCAGAGCTCTAAATCTGGAGACTTGCCAGTACTGCTGCAAGAGGCGATGCAGGGTTGTGTCCCTGCCCATGTCTTCCATCGAACGCACAAAGGGCAAAGCCAAGTGATCACTTATGTGATCACTACTCTCAGCAACGTTGCTGCCAGAAATGCTGAGTCACTTCGAATGTGCATTCAAGCCGTCGAACGAGCAGGCGAACTGCCAGCGTGATGGTGCTGCGTAATGTCTGACATGATCGAGTCAGACCAGCAGCAGACAATGCTGCTATGTCCGCTGGCTGTTTTTGTACAATTTGAATCATACCATATCATATGGGTGTGCAAACCCAGATGCAAGCTTGTCCAGGCTGGACAGTCCAGCGTGTCTTGTGTCATTACACCTTGAACCAGTACGCATGCAAAATCAAGCTGTCCACAGTCGCCAGACGCAGTGCTGTAAGAAGCCCGCTACTATCCTGTCATTACAAGTATTTGCAGTGTCAAGGCAGATGCATGCAGCAACATGTGCAGCGCTGTTGAACCAATATGTCCCACTCAAACATGCAACGGTTGCAGGTTGTGGTGATACAGTGTGCTGCACGGCCACAATGCATATGCACTGTGATATGCTCCTGCTCCAAACTTGTCACATCTGCTCAGCAGTTGACAACACCATTGCCTGTCTAGTCTTGTTTGCTGACCACTGCATGTTTGGGAAACAGGACATCAGACAGATTCTGCCAGAAACCCTGATTGTAGATGTTGTGTGCCATATGCTGTTTTGCCTGCTTCTTCACAGACTGCGATTCAGCCCAGCGAGCCCACAACTGCCAGGAATTGAGTGATACAGCAGGCCTGCAAAGTCAACAGGAGGGTGAAGACATCTGCAATGGCAGCGGCTAATAACAGCATAGATCTGCCTTTGACACCAACGTACAGAAAGTGTCAGCTATACCACTATCTCTTGGTGAAACTAGCATACCTTGAGTCTTGTGCAACTGCTTTGCAATGATCTTTATAATCTTGCCACTTGAAGGTCTCATATGAGGTCATCCCCTTGACAATCAAAGAGCAATGATAGCCTAGGAAGCAGGCAATCAGCAGTGTTCCAATGGACAGAAAGATAAGCAGCATCACCTGCGCAGCACAACAGGCCAGCTGATCATCCATGCTCTACAGGAATGCAGAGCAGACCAAAAGCTGCACTGGGATGAAGAACAATGATCTTGTTGGACAATTGCTGAGTATGTATTTGATGATGATAAGCTCTGCTTCAGGTGTCTGTTGCAAAAGATCATGCTTTGTGCGCAGTCAAGCACCTAGTCAGAGCTTGACTGCAACTGCCACGCTGTCTGTACATGTGTGAGCTTACTATCTGCAGACAAAAAGCAAAGGAGGAAAAGTGCAAAGCAAACCACAGAAGCTCACCGGTACAGAGTAGTAAACCAGCAGCCACTGCAGAAGACGGGCAGCAGGCCGTCTCACAGGCGCCAGCCCTCCAGTCTGCCACGGCCTTCTCTCATGCCACATGTGATGCTTATCCAAAAGGCCTTTCAGAACAATACAGAGCAACACAACAGCTGCAGCAAACAACACAACCTAAATCGGTCAGCTGCGATCTCTATGGTTCAGCACAACTTGATGTTTTGACGCTGCCATTTCTGGTGAGCCTGTGTCTGACGTACCATACAGACACAGGACCAAGTTGGCTACCAAAAATGCCAGGAAATATCTGATGTTGTACAGACCAATGCAATTGTTCACCCACCCACAGTGATGGTCAAATCTTGCTATACACCTGCATCATCACCCTGACAACCATTGCTTGGCAAAGACCACTGATGATTGGCCGCAATGGCAGCTGCACTCAATTTACTGTCACTAAGCAGAAAGATCCTGACGCAAAGGACACAACTCTTGAGTGCAGCATGCATATGCCCGTGAGGATTTACCTGTTGCAGATCCGGCAGTGCTTTGACCTAGCAGGTCTGCTGATATGGCAGGTCTCGCAATCTTTCTGTGTGTTAGTCACATCATCATAAGCATACAGGGAGCAGTGAAAAGCTTCACTATCCTTGGTCACAACACCCGGGTCTACATAGCTTATAATGCCCATCAGGAGCAGGCACATACCTAACACTGCAGCCCCTGTCCATCTGCATGGCACACATCAACAACACACTGAGAGGATTCCTGCAATGATCTGTGCCAACATGTTTGCATGGGGGCGCAGGGTACAACAAATTTTTAGTCACAACTTACTGATGCCAGATTGGTGCGTAAGGGATTGGAAACAGGGAGAACACGTCTCTGCAGTATAGGTAGTATGAAACTCCCAGGAGCGTTGCATAGAACAACTGCAGGACTGGGTTTCGCTGTTCACAGCAGTACTTGGAGACATGTGTCAGCTGAGTTTCTGCGCCTCTGCCACAGACGGTCTTGACCAGCCACCTGAAGACTCCAGTGATGCTCTTAATCACAAGCTGATACTGTCAAGCAATCTAGCAAGGAGCAGAAGCATGAATCCGGCTGCAGTAGCACTTACCAGAAGCCTTGGCAGCAACCCTTGGTGAACAACCAGTGAAGCCAGTGCACCGGTGTGCTACGGAAGGCTGAAGAGTCCCCAAACAGAGAGACAAAAATGAAAAGAGCCAGGCCGCCTGGTCGCAAGAATGAGTGAGCCTATCAGGTCTTTAAACAAGTTGCCGGCTGCTTTGTGAGCTGCATATACCTATATAGAAGGCCAGAAAAGTGAGTATTTCCATGAGAGCTTCTTGTGCTCACTTGCTGATCGCGCCATGCAAGCAAGCCTTCCGTTGCATCTTTGCAAGCTGCGAGGCATTGTTATTTGCCATGCACCACGCCCCAGCTGGGGAGGCAAAGGTTGAGTTTGTGCACATATCGGTGATCAACCCAAATGCCAAAGGGCTAGCCCATAGGCGAGCAGGCACACGCTTGACGTACGGCTCTCCATTCGCCGTGCAAATGGCAGACGAAAAGCGGTGAGGTGCCTGCTTTTGGCAATTGCAAAGCTTTTGGCAGTTCTCTGCTTTCTGTGCTCCTCATGCTCTTCTTTAACGAAGTTGACACAGTTTGACCGAGCTGGTCGCATCAATTGGGTGTCGTACGCCGGAAGCGCAAGCAAAGCAGACCCTTGCAATGTGTGGCGAGGACACTGATATGAGTCTGCTGAGCTCGATGTGGGCGCTGCCGTCTTGTCGAAAGTGTTCGGCCCTATGATCATCGTAGTTGGTGGTCGAGACAGCCTGCGATCCTTGTAGGCTGCAAGGTACAAGTAGTAGGTTCCAATAATGTGGGTTTGAAACCAGGTTGGGCTGCAATTGGACTGCGTAGAACCTCTCATGGAGAACTACCACGTCATTGATCTGGTGGGAGAAGGCTCCTTCGGCAAGGTATCTCACCGCGGCTCAGTCTATGTGCACATCAGTTTTATGTCTTTGGCGGGCATGACTGACGAAGGTCACAGTGCACATGACAGATAGAGCCTAACTGACTGCAAGGTCCTGTGCAGGTCTACAAGGGGCGCCGAAAGTTCACTGGGCAGATCACTGCCATGAAGTTCATTATGAAACATGGCAAAAGCGAAAAGGACATCAGAAACTTGAGGCAGGAGATTGAGATCCTAAGGAATTTGAGGCATGAGAACATCATCCTGATGTTGGACGCTTTTGAGACAAAGACCGACTTCTGTGTTGTCACCGAGTTTGCGCATGGTATGCACACTGCCAGCAGCTCTGTCTGTTGCAGCAGTCTAGCGCTGCCTCATGCACACAAATGTATTGTACAAATTGACTGAAATGAACTTTGAGACAAATTGTCACTGGATTCCAGGTGAGTTGTTTGAGATTCTTGAGGATGATCAGAGTCTGCCAGAAGCAACTGTGCAAAGCATTGCAAAACAGCTTGTGCGTGCATTGCATTACCTCCACTCCAATCGCGTCATCCACCGTGACATGAAGCCTCAGAACATCCTGATTGGAGCAAATGGGGTTGTCAAACTCTGCGACTTTGGCTTTGCACGTGCCATGTCCTGCAACACAATGGTGCTGACTTCTATCAAGGGAACGCCTTTGTACATGGCACCAGAGCTAGTGCAAGAACAGCCATATAACCATACTGTGAGTATTCTCCTACACTGATATGTCAATAAAGCTGCAGGGTACTGTTTCCTGTCTGTTGCATGCCAAATGTCAGCAAAATATGTAGCAAAGCTTGCACTCGTGTGAATGCATATATTTCATCTCTCCTGTCATGTTGTTGTCTTCCAAATATGTGTACTGGTGTTCGCCTCACTGAGCTTGGTATGCAGGTGGACTTGTGGTCTCTGGGAGTGATCTTGTATGAGCTGTTTGTGGGTCAGCCGCCCTTCTACACAAACTCCATTTACTCCCTCATCCACCACATCGTCCGAGACCCTGTGAAGTATCCCAGCAACATTACACCGGAGTTCAAGTCGTTCCTCAAGGTAAAGGCCATCACCAACGCCATCTCATGCACAAGCTGGACAGTGGCTATGCGCTTTGTCATGCCAGGACAACAAGATGTTGACATGTCCCACAGTCCATGTTGAGGACGAGATGCCTGAGGCAATGATTGCTGCTGTTCAGGGCCTGCTGAACAAGAGGCCTGGAGACAGACTGGGCTGGCCAGGCTTGCTGGAGCACCCCTTTGTGCGGGAGAGCAGTCAAGAGCGACTGAAGAGGGAAGCTGCACTAGCTGATGCTGCAGCCACAGCACAGGAGAGCCGTGCATGGAAAGGGGAGGGAGGTGCTGTGGCAGGTTGTCGCATACCTGACTTCACCATCTGCTGCATGCCCAGAACCTTATGTCCATGTGCCATGTGGTGCTTTGCTCATGTGTGCACAAGGTGGTGCAGTACAGAGACAGGACAGCCTTTCAAATGCATTCTCCCCTGCTAAGCATTCTATGGTCAGCCGCATTATCGTCAGCTGCTTTGACTGGTCGTATGCAGGTGTTGTTTTGGCGGCAGCTTCCAAATGTGACACTCCCAATGTGAAGGCTGTGCCGCCCTCTCACAGAGGGCTGCCCAGGCCATCAACTGGAGAGCCAAAAAGGCAGGCAGCTGGTCAGAAGTCCTCCAAGGGAGAGCAGCCTGGGCGCCTACATCGTGCAGCCTCTGCAGAAGCAGCCCAGAGTGCAGCATCCACAGAGGCTGGCTTGGCAGGCGGACGCCAAGCTTCTGCGCCGCCAGCAGCACTGGAATCAGCAGCTGCACAGGTAGGCATACATGCTGAGCAACCCCTCGCGCCAATTGGTTTCTATGTATTCACTGTCATATCATGCAGGCCATTGCATGTTGATGCTGATGATCATCTCAGCCATACCTAGTGGGGATCTGCAGTAGTATCTGATCCAAGCAACTGCGAGGTGAATGCATGAACCCATGTCACCATATTTGGGCGGGCCGCTTTTGTAGGCAGCTGCGCCCAGGCATGGCCCAGGGACTCCCATTGACCGGCTTCGCAGCCGGCGCATGACTGCAGATGAGGCCACAGCTGGACCCTCTTCAGCCCCCCTTGCAGGCCCCTCACCTGTCAAGCCCACTTCGCCCAGCAAAGGTTCAGGACCCAGGGACAAGGAGAACACCCCAGCTGCTGTCTCCAACTCCATGCCTGGTAACGCTGCTGGGCTGCAGCGTGTCGGCAGTCATACCCGTACGCCTTCAGGACATGATGCCATGACCAGAGACATGGGCAATTTGCAAATGACCCCTTCCAGCAGGCATGATCCCCAACATTCAACTCTGGAACATGCATTTGGCAATATAGGTTAAGCAGCATGTATGGTTTTGCAACATCTGCAGCTAGGCATATGCTGCATAAAAAGGAAAACATCAGACTTTCAGGTGACCCTGAGAGTCTGAGGGTTTTTGGATTGAAATTTGCAATTGAGCTACAGCTCAAATCTTGCATTGTTGCAATAAACATTGTTTGCAAGGTGCTGATAACCTTTGAGCAAAACTCCTCTCAAATGCCAGCATTGAGTCATATCCTGCACACCCATCAGTGTCATACGTAAGTTGGCTGTGATCACTGCAGGGAAGATGTTTCAGCAGGTGCCACTGTATCTCCTAGAGACTCCCCGTTTGTGCGTCTTCTGAGCAATGCTGAGGAGGCTTGCAGCACAGCTGAAGGGGCTGAGAGGTTGTGGCAGGATAAGGCACGCCTGGCTGCTGTTCTGGAGATGCTGAAGCGGCCAGCTAGTGGCAGCGCATACACCCAATGGGCAGCTAGCAATGAGCTCAGGAAAGCAGCAAAGGTCAGCCACACCCCCATCATCACCTCTTGTCTGTGATCAGCTTTGCTGACTGACACAGCCAAGACTGTACTAAATGTACCAAAGGACTTCACGCCAGTTTTAAGCATATACAGGGCGACATGCAAAACATAGGGTGTTTCCGGGCTGCAGGTAGCATGTCAGCTGCTGCAACACTCACAAGGGCGAGCAGAGCAAGGCAGCCAGGTGATGCGTGCTTTAGCAGCAGCGGCGCAAGCAGCTTTGGCGGTGAATGCAACCACGACAGCATCTGTGGCAGAGGCTCTGGTGGCAGCTGAGGACTCGGCTGCAGGTATGCTGAGAAGTTATGTCACCCTGCTGTGGTCTGAGCTTTGCAGTCCGCGTTTGAAAGCTCAGCCGGTATTTGCTTGAGATCCAAACCTAGTATCATTTGTTGTTCGTCATACTTCACTATGTCCTGACAAGCTGGAGGTGTACATTCCATGAACAATCGACATTTGTCGTGAGGCATTTTCCTCAGCTCAGATGTACACAAGATTGTTTGCAATTTACTTCCTCAAACCTTGCGACTTCATAGTGAAGTCACCTCGCTGTGCACTTGCAGCTACTTTGGAGGATCAGTTTGTGGCGTTTGAGGGGAGCATGCAGCTGTACACTGAGCTGCTGAACCACCGGCCCCCCTCTGGCGCTTGGCAGGTGGCCACAGCTGGCTGCTCTGGACTTGCACGCATCTTTGCTAGAGCACAGGTAATTGCTCTGATGCATGTGCAGATGCTGGCATGTCATCACACAGCCGTGTTTCTACCGAGCATTGCTATGTGTGGAGTCTCAGAGACTGCAAGGGCAGCTTCAGGCTTGCTGCGCTTCACTTCAGCATCTATCTCTCCAGCAGCAACTGTTTCTACTATTGGCAGAACACAGACTTCAAGCATAGTAAACACATTCCTGTTTACACCATGTGCAAACCCAGTGTGGCTTGGTTAGCTTGATCATTTCATTCATGATACATTGTTTTACATTTATTGACACAATTGTGATTTTCTTCTTCATCATACATGGTTACAGAGAGCCTGTGGATCATCTGGAGCAGCTGCAGCACAGGCTGAAGGGGTACTCAAGTTTGTGCAAGGCTCTTCAGTGGTCACCAGGATATGCCGCTTCCTAGAAGACTGCAGTCAAGCACACAGTATGTCCTGACCATCATTGCTGCCATGCTGTTTTAGCCATAATGTGTCTGCGACATAAGCAATTTCAAATCCATGTGCTGCTGCATGATACACAGACCCAAAGCACCCGAAGGCATCAATGTCAGCTATCATAGCTGTTAAGCATGCAAGCCTGGCAATGGGAGGCTTGCTGGCTACACTGCAACATAGCGCCCCTTACCTGGAGGATGCTGCTGTTCCTCCTGCTCCAGCACTTGCTGTCAGGATGCCTTTCTGCCTCCAGAGCTGCTTATCTGAGTTGAGCAGACTGCTGCTTGCAGCGGCTCATGTTTGTCATGTTTGGCATTGCAAACTGTTAAGAGACGGGTGAGTGACAGCAGCACTTTGACTGTATTGTTTCTGAATCAGGTAGTGGTGAGGGTCACATGGCAGCAGTGCGTGCTCTGGCTGATCTGGTGCACTGCCCGGTAGCTTCCTCCAGCCTGCAGCCAACCCCCTTCCCACTGGCTGAGGCGCTACAAGCAGACGGCATCATCAAAAATGTTCAGCAGACAGCTGTCTTGCAGTCACTGGATAAGGCACGTCTCCCCAGTCTGGTGCCATTGTTGCCAGTGCACCAGAAGTTGCCAAAACTGCACTTTGTGCTTGACATGATTGGCCCCTGCCTTACTTCATGCATTGTTTGTCAGAGTAGCGGGCCTACAGTGCAAATTGTGACAGGTCAGTCCTCATCAGAGACATTAACGCATGGCACAATGGTACAGATGAGGTATAGACAGTGAGCAAGTAAGTGGTCTGCATGCAGGTGCGCCAGCAAGTGGCAGCGGGGCTGGCAAGCACAAGGTGTGGTGTGTCAGGCATCCGCAGCAGCTTGCTGCACAGCCCAGACATGCTGAAGAAGGGCTTGCAGCTGCTTCTAGTTGTGCTCAGGCTGTCCACCGCTGCCTGTGAAGCAGCTATTGGCAGCTCCTTCCCTCAGGTCAGATGCCAACAAAACACCCTGTGCTGTTATGCTCCCAGGCCCCCAAATATTGCAGCTGTCACAACCACACTTCTTGTGTCCAGCTGCAGAGTCCCATTTGGTTCACTGCTGGTCTTGCACAGACTGTCCTGATATTGCAGACGCATGGCAAACACAAGTCGTGACATATCCAGCATTGGACACCAAACGTATGCAGCTACATTGTTGTGTGAATGTTTGTCCAGGTACTGACGGATGCAGCAGATTCGCAACATGGAGCCTTGGCAATGCTTTGCTTGGCAGCTCTGGCAAGGGGCGCAGCTGGACACCACAACAGCTTGCATGCTGCAGGCAGGGCAGTCAACATACCCCAAGCCAAGTTGACACAGATGTTCAAGCAGCTTGCGCCAAACCTGCAGGTGATCAATGCCTGCCTGCTCATCTGCCCATGGCTGGCTCAAAAGACATTGGCAGCTTCACACCCACAGCTGTGGCCATAAATAAACTGCCTTGATTGTTGTTTCATGCTGCAGTTTGCTTGCATGCAGCTGTGCTACATAGGCTCAAGGTTGATGCCAGACCTGCACATGCAAGTCGAGCTCAAGCACGATCACAGGCCTGATCTCTCTCAACAGCACTCACAGACACTGCCATCCGTTGCAGGCCAGGCAGACTGACCAGGTCACGGCTGCGGCAACTGCTGAAGCCTTGTCAGCATTGTTGGTGCTGCTTGTGCCACCTGGAGGCTCACCCCATGATGCTCCCCCTCCACCAGGGGACTTGCTGACTGAGCCCTGCCTAGCAGGTACAAATGCTAGCCTCTCTGTGCCTGACGCTCTCGCCTCTGCGCACCTGCAAAGGCTGCACAGTTCAACACATTGCACAGTGCCGTAAGCAACATGTGCCTGTTTCGTTGCTCTGCTGCGTTCAGCCAGGTTTCAGCCAGCTGAAAATTGCTTATTGCACCAATGCCTAATTGCGCTTGTGCATGCAGACTTGCAGCTGATCTCCGATGCATTGTGCATTTGAATGCACCGCAAAATGCTGCGGTGACATGGCTGACTGCGCATGCGCAGGAATGAACCAGCTGCTGCAATGGCCAGGAGCAACAGCTGAGACATTGCGCTTTGCTGCGGTGGAAGGGCTTTCCTGCCCGACTGGTTTGCTAGATGGTCCTGCTGGTCTCCTCACAAGCCTACTGGCATGTGGGCCCAGCAGTGATGCAGGCCTGGCTGCCCTTCAAGCAGGTTAGCATACACCTTCACCACTACACATGGTCCATACTCAGCATGCTCTCTGCCTTTGGCTGCAAACATCCCCACATGACAATCTTTCACAAAGCTCCATTGTGTCACACATTGTCACCTGCTGGTCTCTGTGCACTGCATGGTAATACTGTGTTGAAATATTGAACAACTTGTAGCATTTGCATGATATGACTTGTGCATAGTTGACTCTCTAGAGCCAGCACCTTCAAGGCTTGCATCTCATGTGGTGACCTCGGTCATGATCTTCCCAGAACTGATTCTGACAACTGTGGGAATGCGCAGGGCTGGGTGACTCGCTTGTTCAAGTGCTGACTGCTGCTGGTAGAGGCTCCCTGCCATCCCCCTGCACAGAGCTCACCCCATGGGGTACTCTGTCCATGCTTCAGGTATGCTTATTTGCATGTCCTCAACTCACTTGTGTCCAGTTTGCCATGTAGATCTGATGTTTGTGTGTGCACATCATCGTCACAAGCCAATGCCGGCAGTAGCAAGTCATTGACAAAGCAATCAGCTCCAGTATGCAAATCATAACCAGCATCTTACTTGCATGCCTGCCTCACAACCAGTGAATTAGCACCTCAGCTAGCTGCTATCTCTTCTCTGCTCACTGCATGTGGGAAATTACATCTTTGCTGCAGGCTGTCCTGTCTCTGGTACAGCCAGATGCAATAGGTGGGCAGCTTTTGATGCGACCCTTTGCCGTGACAGGCCTCGTCAGCCTCATGTCTCCTCAACACCTAGCAGCAGTCACAAGCTGGCAGCACACATCAGAAGAAGAAGGCAGCAATAACACACAGTCTATGGTGTCGCTGATAGCAGCCATTCTGCACAACCCCTTTCTGCCGGGCGGTGCCTCTGATGTGCTGGTCAAGGAGCTGCAGGAGGTGTGCACGCAACACTCCTCCTGCAGTCCCTCGCAATGTTTCAAGCTGCATCTACCTCACGTTTGCCCCATGCATCAATCAAAGCATCATCAACCTTGTCAGGATGATCTCCTTATGCTGACATGGATTCGCAAATTTGACTAGCTGCAATGAGGGATGCTGCCGATCCAGCACTTGGCCATCAGCATGTATGGCTGCATTAGTCTCCCTTTCTGCAAAAGCTTCCAAATGCTGCCTGTAAGGACCAGAAAAAGCAGAGCTTGCGATGCTTGCTGACATGCTCAGTGTATCAACAGGTGATGCTGAAGGGGCGTGTAGTTGGGCACATGCTGCCAACCTTGAATTATGCGTCTGGTGAAGGGTTGAACCAGCCCCTGACCCTCCTTTCACGCTTGGTCCTAGCTGGTCCAGCTCATGCACAGCAGTACCTACAAGCGCATGGCCTAGAAGCCCCTGTACTCAACAGGTTCGCTGTTGCACATGACTTTATGATTGCATTCTAGACCTCAAATACACATGCCCAAGCAGAGTGTAGGCCGCTGCATGACTGGACCAACACGTGGCAGACACATGCTCTAGATTGCATGGAATTTGCCTGAATCCAGTTGCTTGCACTGCTTAATGAGATGTATCCATCCAGAATGGCACTACTTGTCACTACTGTCACGGTGGCAATGTCACAATTGTTTCTGTGCCTATGCAGGCTGTTCCTTGATAGCAATCCTCCGGCAGTACTGGTAGGAGCACTGCTGACAGCCAGCCAGCTAGCACGGCTGCATAGAGACAATTACATCCCCCTGGCCAAGGCTGCACCCTACCCTCAGTTGCGCAAGCTATTGAGTCACACAGAGCCAGCAGTGAGGGCACGTGTCTGCAACCTGCTGGGCAATATGTGCCGCCACTCCGCATACTTCTACACTGCCCTGGACCGCCACAGCTTGCTGACTCCTCTCATTCAGCGTTGTACAGATGAGGACATTGCCACCCGCAAGTTTGCTTGCTTCGCCATTGGGAATGCAGGTGAGAAGTTGACACTGATCTTACTGGTGCTGATTGGGCAGCCGTATCAATGCCCCTGTGCATCTGCTGTGAAGCTGCATTAGTTGGGTGATGTGCACAGTGACATGACATCAAACTTGTCATCTGCGCTCCTTGTCTGATCTTCCTGATCCCAATCACCCAGCAGAGATCTTGTCAGCCCTGCCTGTGTAGCAGCCAAGCTACAGACACAAGGTCGGCACTTGCTGCCTATATGACCCCATCAGTGACATCATCTCCAGATATTGATGTGTCATATTGTAGGGTTCCACAACAGCAGCCTATACGAGGCTTTGAGAGCCAGCATAGGACCGCTAGTATCTTTGCTGCACGACAGAGAGGATAAGACCCGAGCCAATGCTGCTGGGGCATTGGGTAATTTGGTGCGCAACAGTGGCTTGTTGTGCCGCCCGCTCATAGAGGCGCGGGCCCTTCAGGTATATCCTATTCGCCGTTTGATGCTCAATTCCTTTAGCGTTAGGTGCGTCACAGCATGGCCATGCAGCATATGATATGCTCCCATATCTACATCATCTGCATGCGACACAAGTGTGCCTGTGAACTGTCAGTATACAATGCCTCTACAGTGTGTTGACATAGATGTGAAGACTATACGAATAACCCCTGCAACTTCTGCACAGCTTCTTGCAGTGCTAGTAGCAGCAGATCAAGAGACAACACGCAGAATCTGTCTACAATTGACTCTGCTCCACTGGTGGCTCCAATTAGCAGGTGACGAGCTGACATACTTGACCCCACATGTACACAATGACTGTAGGCGTTGGTAGAGGTGATCAATGCACCGCAGCCTTCGACGCCTCGTGGCGTAGCAGCAGCAGCAGCTGATGGCACCAACCCACTTAGGATATCGCTGTTCAGCCTTGGCAACATGTGTGCCCACAAGGAGTGTGCAGATGCTTTGCTGCAATTGGGCATTGGCACCTCTCTGGCAAGGCTCAAGTCCTCCCCTGACGCCACAGTACAGAAGTATGTCCAACGGATACAGGTATTGCAACAGGCTATTGTTGTCCCAAATCACTGATGCTGCTGTTGACAGAGATGCTGTGTGTCTCTGGTACAATCTGGATGGGTGTTCAATGGTGTGCAGGGCAAGCTGCAGACTGCACAACAAAACCGATGACAGCAACAGTATCAGCATATTGCTGGTCAGCAAGAAGTGACTGCAGCTTCAATGCGGGCAGCACAGCCGCAGCCGTGAAATGTGCAGGAGCTTGACTATAGACAGCATCAACCATATGCCCACAAGTTAGTTTAGTGATCACTTCTTGAGATGCCAGGACACAAGTGCCCAGCAACTGACCCATTGGCAGTGCTTGGTTTCTGACAGATGCCCTGACCTAGCAAAAGGCTTCTTCCATGCTTGATAGTTCATCTACAGACTTGAGATGCACCTGCTTACGCGGGTTGCTATTTCTCTGTGAGTAGTCGTATGACAACAAAGCATGGATAGTGTATGTTTGATCTGTCGCCATGGCATAGAACAAAGCTCCAAAGCAGGGCAACCACCCAGACACAGGAGTGACTGCACTTGTGACCACCCTTTGCTTGATATTGAATGTGTGCATAGATCTACAGCATCATGGTCAATGTAGCAAACTGGTGAGGGATCTGTGCTGTCAATATGCACACAGCCTGCAACTCATATGCCACATGTTTGGCTTGTCCCTTGCCACCATTGACCACTTGCATGGCTACACTGAATTGTCTCTGCGCACTGCTATGCAGACCAAGGACAGTTGAATTTCTCTGCCACCTGACAATCATGCGCAATTTGCAACTTACCATGCCACTATCCGGCTGTTGATTGCCATTGATGCTCTGCAGCGGTTCTTGTGCTGCATAGCTATAACACAACAAACCCACGTCTGCAGTTACACCTATCACTGAAGCTATACGCCATGTTTGTCCTTTCTTTTTCAAGCATGAACTACGCTTACACCATGCCCGCGCTGCGTGAAGCCTTGCGTCTGGGAACCTCAGTGACCGGTTTACTGCACAAGTGCAAATTCAAGAAATCTGGGTTCCTGGGTACTTGAACTGCTGCCGCTCTGGCCAGCTCCCATAGCCAAGACCATGCAAAGCCTGGCGATCGTTTACGGTGCGGTGATCGACGATGTACTGAGCAAAGTCCGGTCTGAGTTCGTTCAAGAGGGCAACGAGTAAGTAGCTTTCATTGAAGGCCTGAGATAAGTATGTCTTGTAACGTGTCTTGACATCGTGTCATGTCGCGCTCAGACCTGTTGTTGAGGAGTTGCGTGCTCTCTGGGAAGAGAAACTTCTTCAAACCGGAGTCCTTGACGCTCCAAGTCCAGAGGAGTACGAAGAGTGAGTTGTCTTGACTGCATAATAAAGTTTTTTTGAGTGTGACATGAGTTGAATACTCGTGTGTGCGCACACATTGGTGATCTCAGCGAGCATGTCTTCGCCTTTTTTGTGTGCACAGACCTGTGAAGGAAGAGCAGAAGTTACCTCAGATTGGACCTGGCTCCTTGCACAGTCCTTACCAATTTGCAAATACTGGCCCTTCCCTGGCAGCTCCTGGTCAGCTTTATCAACAGCCAGCCAATGTCTATATAGCCAGTCAGAATTATTTACAGCAGAATCAACACTTGCAGCAGCCGCTTCGCAACTTGTCTGTTGCACACGGTCCTTCAGCGACTAGTCATCCTTACCAGCCTCACGTGTCAAGTCAGTCTGTCAATCAGTCAACCAGTGGTTTCAGGTTACAACCAGCTGTGAATTCGTACGTCGGTCAGCAGCAAGCTGCTGGACAGTATGCATATGGTAATGGTCAGCCCTACCCAATGCAACAGCGTACTGTCACTGATGCTGAAAGCAGGAAACGCAAGGCTGAGTCAACACAGGTACCCAGCAGGTTGATGTGCTGCTGTCTTCTTGACGCACTCAGTCATCAGGTGATTGAACCAGATGGTGCATTAGGTGCCATATGGTGCTGATGCTGCTGGGCCTGCTCAAAAGCAGGAGCGCATGATGAGCACTGCTTATCCACAGCCACAGCTGTCAAGAGGGCCTCAACCAATCCCTCAGCAGGTCCCACCTGCAATCCCCCAGCAGGTTTGCTTTTTATGTTGGACGATATCGTGTATGCCTTTCAACAAGTGTGCCCCTGTTGCTAGGCTGTCAGAGGATCTACACAAATGAATTCATACAAGCAAACTCTGCAATCTATCCTACACGTGTCATGGATGCTGTTGGGCAAAGGATCGAGCTGAATGTCATCGTGAATGTGCAGGATGGTCCAGGTGATGATCCTGCTCCTGCACCTGAAGCAGCATCCTTGGATAACCTCTCAGATGTGGAGGTGGATGAGGATGACAGTGACAACAAGGAGATGCTGCCCGACTTCATATTGGGACAGTATGAGACAGTCAAGCGCATAAAGACGCGCTGGAGGTGCAACTTTAACAATGCTGTCATGCATCTCAATGGGCAGGATGTTGTTGTAAGTAAGGTTGCAGGCGAGTTCACGTTTTAGATAATTACACTGGCTGGCAGAGTCAAACAGCAGTCCAGCAGTAGCACATCTGCTGTTTGTCATCACAGCGCAAGTCCTCAAAGTGCAAGACATTGCTCAGCATGATCTAATACCAGACACTGCTGCAGTGAAGAAGTTCTGGCAAAATTGCAGCTGTCCTTATTTGATTGTCATTTCAAGTTTGCCTAATCTGCAACCTGCATGTAACATGTGGTGTCAAACTGGAGCATGAATGCTGCTGGAGATGTCTGCACGTAATGACATAGAGGGCACCATGATGTCACATGCTGTACACCTAAGCCACCCGTTTATATTAAACTAGAACAGCAATAAATCAGCAGCAAACTCGACTTTGTCGACCGTGCACAAGATTCGCTGGTAGTAGTGGTAATAACAGAGCAAGTCACCAAAACCAACGTGGAACGTGTACCTGAGATCCAATCTATAAAGGAAAACCAATGTGGTACAGCTTTCATTCATGTATAATTACCTTGTGCACATTCAGTTTGATGTGGCCCCAGGAGGTATGAACATGACTTCTTCCCATGTTCCGTCTGTGTCATTCTCCATTTTGGTCAATACCTCTTCCAGGGTGCCGACTTCGACCTTTGGTAGACTGTCAGATTTAGCTTCAGTCAACCTTTCATTGTACTTATCAAGCCTTTCTTGGGCTTTTGCAACCTCTGCCTGAGCTTTGCCTTTGCTACTTTTGCTCTGAGCTTCTTGCATCTGTACAGCAGTGCACATCAGTCAGCAAATCAAAAACAGACATGTGTCTTGCCCTTGTTGAGATATACACATTCATAACGGACAGACCCGATGAACTGTAAGAAGGCCTTGCAGCCACAGGCACAGTACAGTCAGACAGCAAAATCTAGGTGGGAAAGGCTTCATCTTTACAATTGCCGTGCACATCAAGCAATGCAAGGTTGTCAAGAAATGTAATTGTCATTGACAGCTCAGATGCTTCACACCTGTTTTGTAGCATCCTCCAGCTCATGTTCTGCTCGGTCAACCTTGGCCTGTGTGACCTGTACCTTCTGCGTGACTCGTTGCGAGTGAGCGTTGTGCACTGCAGCATCTAGGTCGCTTTTACTCAGGAAGATGGGTGTATATCTAGCACTCTCAGCCTTGACAGTCAGTCCTTCTGCTTGAAACACAGGGACGCCGGTGAATCCTGGAATGTCAATGCCAGCATCCTTAAAGACCTGCATGTGCAGAGCACTGCGCTTTGTGGTCTTATCGATAGTCAATGGCCTACAAAGCCGATGGTGGTACCGGATTGGAGTCACAAGCTTTGCAGCTCAGGTGCAAGCTCCCCATGTTTGAGACCAGACACCACATGCTGCAAAGCAAAGTGACTGAAGAGCAGTCTACTGTCAACATGCCAGCACACTACGCAGCAATGATCAAAGCTACCTGCATTGCTTCTTTGACTTGTGTAGCGTCTGGCATGAATCTGAAAGCAAGACCATCTGCGCCGTGTTCTGAAGCTCCGTTGCTGAAGCTGTATACCTGATCCATGCTCACCTCCAGCACCTGGGACTGCTTTGCAAGCTGGGGATTTTGTTCATGTATCTGAACGCCAAAAAGTGCCTGAAGCTAACAGCACATGGCCCAAAATTATGCCATAAGTGCAGTAGCAACACTCACCTTGTCAACCAATGCTTGAGCATCTGATTTGTTGAAGAAGAAGATTCCAAGCTGCCGCTTATCTCCCTCATTCTGCAGATGGACCATTGTTCCAGATATGAATGTCACAAGGGACAGCTAAGCAGAGCATAGTTGCTCAAGCTTGCACATGCAAACTGACCTCGCCAGACACAAGCACAAACTCGTTGTCTTTGTTAGCAACGGTGAAAATAGGGATTGCAGCAACCCGAGCCTTCATTTCAACCATACTCGCAGCAAGATCAAAGACTGGCTGAGGTCTTCTTGCAGCTGCCATCCCTCCCAGTGATAAGGACTGCAGCAAAGTATGCAGGCCGTTTGAGCTGATGTACAGCTTTTGCTTGGATTAAGAATGCTTGCAAGCACCACTCTTACTGCAAATGCTGCGGAATTGCTGCTTCTTTGAGTGGCAAGCGCTAGGTTTTGAAGTTGACGGGCTGATGCTGTTGAAAATTGATGCAAGAACTGCTGGCTATTCTCTGCTGCTTGGTGCAAACCGTGTTGTGCATGTTGAGACAGTTCTTGCCAGCGGCCTTGCATGGCTTGGCATGCGTGACAGCACTGAGCTTGAATTTGCCTCCACGGATGCGTGTCTGTTTGTGTCTTCATCTTGGAAGCGATGATCTCTGAAGACGATGTCAGTCCGGCTCACCGTTGGTACCACCACAATAACGCCTGCGCTGCTGTTGGTGTTAGCTGTTGTTAGGTGTTAGGGTTTACACGGTCAGAGTGCTTCGAAGTAGGGTTTGCCTTTCATAGCTTTCGCTAGCCGTGCAAACGCGCTGAATTGCGATGCATCATGCCTGCACCACTTCACCTGGTGCAGTCGGTGATCAATATTGAATGTGATTTTGGCCTTTGACAGTCGGTATTGGCCACTATGGAGAGATCTGGCCCTGATAGCATGCTTGCGTTTCAAAATAGCAAACTCAAGGCGCAGCTCGAGGTTAAGCGAGACGAGTTCGCTGACTTAGATCGCAGGCACCAGCAACTCGTCGCCAAGCAGGCAAGCTATCAGGATAACCTTCTCATCATTGACAGACTTTGGAAACAAGTCAATGGAGACATCCAAGCTCTCACTGAGCGTGCCACTGGCGAGCCTGTCCTCAAGGCTGAGCCTGATAACCCTATAAAACGTGAGCAAGTCGACACCAAGGAAGGCGCAGATATCAATGAAGACCCATTCCTCGCAAGATTGCTCCAGTCTGAGGCTTCGATGGTCGGTGTTACTCAGCAATCCTTGAAGTTGTTGTGGACAGACGCGTCTGAGCTAGAAATAGCCCTTCGTAAGCGGCTTAAAAGCACTGTAGAGAGCTTTGCAAAGGTTTTAGATGCAATTCGCCAAGGTCAGCAGCAGAGAACAGAGCAAGCTCAGCAAATAGAGCAGCAGCAGCTGCCAGATTCTGCCTCAGCAACAATAACCAAGCGCCTGGCCAATGAGCTTCAAAATCTGCAGAGAACTGTAGATGGTCAGCAAGCTTACATCAGGACCCTTGAAGCCAACCTAGCACAGACAGATGACGAGTTTGTCAAGCACAAGGAGCAGATCAGGGACATGAATAATCAGCTTGCAGACCTGGATGAGCAGCTTGCTAAGGCACGCAAGTCCCAGAGAATTGTCAACGGTCAACACCCAGCTGCAGCCAAAGCAGAAGTCAGTCTACCAAATGGTGCTGCTCAGTCTGTTTCATCTGCAGAAGCTCAGCAAGCTCTGCCGAAGGAGGCATTTCTCTTAACCAAGTCTTTGGAAGAGACAGAACAGCTGATGAGCAAACGTGAAAGTGAACTGGAGCAAGAAAGAGAAGCAGGAATTCAGCTGGCCAGGTGTTTGCACACTTTCTCCCCTGCTTACAAGCAAGTCATTGAGCTCAGTACAGCAGTACAATGCACAGAGAGCTGGCTCCCACATCATGCATGTATGTTGCAGGGAAATCAGGGATCTCAAGAGCCAGTTAAGCAGTCAAGTCAGTGAAACCAGCAGTCAGACCTTGCAAGAAGTTCTACGGGAGCGAGATACAATCAAGGCAGATCGCAACAGATTGCTGACTCGTGTATCACAGCTGGAAAGAGATGTCAGCAAATTGGAAGTCTTAGAGAGACAGAAGGCAGCTGCTGTGAGTACGACATTGTTTCTTTGCTCTACATGCTGATGTCCTGTGTTGCTGCCCATCATCTTACCCTGCTGCCCATGCTGCTGCATTGCAGGAAGCAGTGTAACTGCAGTCCACTTTGTGCACCATGTTCTGCATCATCTTTGCAGCTAGTGCGTCTGCATCTTGGCCGCACCACCACAAGGACCCAATCAGCATGCTGAAAAATGCCATGGTCATGTGTAGGACAGAGAAGCAAAACATGCACATGGGATGCAAGAGGCATCATTGCAGGCTGTGCGTGACCTGGAGACACGAGCCCAGCAGCTGCAAGGCCAGCTGGAGCAAGCCCAGCAGGCCTTGCATGCTGAAAAAGCTCAGTATGGACAGCAAGGAACTCTGCTGCAGTGCCGCAAGCACATGGACACTCTGCAGATAGACCTGTTGTCTGAGCGTCAGAAGGTGAAGCAGTTGTCCGGCAAGGTCCAGCAGGTTGCTACGGCTAAGCAGGAGGTCTTGGAAGCTGTCTCAGCTCTGCAGGTGACCCATGCCTGAACCACACAAGTCTGTCATGGCATATCACATCTTGCAAGCTGGCTCATTTTCTGCAATGCAAGTCCAAATTTGTTGTTCAGAAGTGCCTCATGTCTGCGACGCCATTGTGCAGGAAGTGTTGTCTGGACATGTCTGAACCCACTGGCAGAAGATGATTTTATTGCTGCAACTGACACATCGTGGCTGAATGTTTCAGGCCAAGGAGAAGCAGCTGATTAGGCTGCAGCTCAAGCTGCAGAGGCAGCAGAATGCAATACAGGAGATTGAAGCCCTCAAGGTAAAGCTTGTGCGTTGTACGTGTGGTCCTCACATCTCCTCACACCTGCTGAGTGTGCAGCCTCCACCTCCTACACCGCACTCACACCTGCAAGGCCATGTGGCTTCCAACATGCCCTCTGACATGCACGCTGTTCACATGTGTGTGGACAGCGGGTAGCTCCATAACAGCACCAGCGCACCATTGCAGCAATGGTCTGCAACCGTGGCATTGCCCTGTGCAGGTGAGGAGTGAAGATTTACGTGTCTTTGTGGAGGTGCTGCAAAGCTTGCACCCAGAGCCTGCAGACATGGTGCAGCTGCGAGCTAGTGAAGCTCAGCTGCGTGGCAGAGTAGCCAAGCTGCAGGCAGATATGGATGGACACCACCTGCAACAGACCATCAAGCAAGTTCAGCAGGCTGAGGTACGCCACAACTTGCTGGCATGCCCAAGGCTTGTGACCTGCTGTTGGTTATGTGCAAGCACCCAATTGCTGCATGTACCTTGGAGCTGTGCTGCAAGTCACAGCCATGCTGCCGAACGTTGGCTGGCATGTGCTGAGTGCCACTGTGCTCTTGGTTGATGTTCTGTGCTTGACTCGCAGCATACTGCTGTATGCACCTTGTTGCTTGTGTTGCACCTACTTTCCTTACAACAGCAAATTGTCCATGCGTCCTCTGGAAGCCAGATCTTGCCATTGTCTTGGCATGCTTGGCAGCAAATCTGAGCATCTGGTGCGCAGGCAAGGGCTGTGCAGACGGCTGATGATTTTGCCTCAGAGAGAGATCTGCTGCAAGTGGCAGCTGATGGCCTGCGCCATGAGCTGAGCAATGTCAGGCAACAGCTCGCTGAGCAGCAGGTAATGCTGTGTCACGTTGTCAGTGTTGGTGAACTTAACTACAACCTGTGCCAGCGTCAGCTAAGTACATGCAAGGCTGGTCATACTTCTCCAGAAAAGCTTGTTCTGAGCATACTCACGTTGACGTCAACAACAGACTTTTTGTGTCAAACAAATCAAACTTGTTGCATATAGTCTTGAAACATCTACAGGACGCTGCCTTTTCATCTACACCAAATAGTAGCTGCTTTGGTTGTCTTTTGTTGGGCATTTTAAACATATGACCTGACCTCATCAGCCTTCTGCTGTGAAGCAAGTACTCAACAGAGTACATGGAACGCATCCCCAGAAGTTTGGTATTACCACAGGATGTCTATCTGCAATCTGTATGTTGCTGCTCAGCACACAACAAAATTACTTGCACTGAGCTGGCCTATTCAAGCTGCTATGCCCATTTTTTTCATGTCACCAGCAATCACAACAGGTCTGCTTGTGTTTAGCACTGCATAATCCAGTAACAGCATAGATTTACAAATTAGATGAGGCCAGCTGCATGTGTGCCTTGCACCTGACTACCACAACAAGTTATGAAGGTGCAGCATAACTGTCTCACCAAGTTGTTATGATGCTTTGCTCAGGGAGAAAACTCAGCTTTGATGACAGAGATAGACAATGCCAGTGAAGCCTACGAGAGCATGCAGAGCTCCAACACAGCCCTGGTGAGGCAGCTAGGGGAGCGAGACGCGCGCATCAGCCAGATGACCGGGGAGCAGCTGCGGCATGAGCAAGGCATGACTCGCTGCAGGGATGACAAGGCCTTGGCTGAGTCATCCTGCAGGCTGGCCCAGCAGCACAGACAGGGGCTGGAGCAACGCCTACAAGAGCTGCAGCTTGCTTCCCAGGTGTGCTTGCCACCACCCTTCAACTGGATCCTGCATGTCAGACTGATTGTCAGGCTTACTCTTCTTGCTGTGTGAGCCCCTTGGGACGCATTCAGGTGTCTTACTTGCCAAGGAACCTGCTTTTTATTACTGAAAGTGGTGATTGTGCTCAGCAAGCTGACGTTTGCCTGGAAAGGCAAACGGGGGTGGCTGCCAGCGCAACACCTTGATGCTCTGTATGTGTGCACAAGCTCTTTAGCCCTGTCTTCTGCCAACATGGTGCTGTCAGCTTGCCTGGTTACAACTGGTTTGACATGCAAGTGCAGGCTTGCAATGCTCGCGAGAGTGAGGCTCAGGAGCAGCTGCATAGCTGCAATGCCAACTTGGCTCAAGTCAAGCGGGACAAGGATGACATGAGCAACAGCTTGAAGGAGAAGTGTTCGCAGCTGGTAGAACTGCAGCGCGAGTCAGCTGACAAGAAGCGAGCTTTGGATGCTGAGTGTGAGAAGCTGAGCAGGGAGAAGCACAAGAGACAGCGCATTGAGGAAGATAACCAGGTGAGCATTGTTGCACAACCAGTCCAGTGATGACACACATATTCTGTGACTGTCTAAAACAGGCTTGAATGTGTGCTTGTTATCCCGTCCACTGCAACGTATTGATGCTGTTTGTGGTACTGCCAACCAACTGATGAAATGTTGAGACAAGATGCATCTGTGAAGTGCACTGTGCAAACCACTCTGCCTTGTGTATGTTGCTCAAGCTCCGTGCAACCTATCCTTGCATGATATTATTGGGCGTCACTCAGATGGACACCAGCATGGACACAGTACCCTTGGCACCCATAGCTTGTGTGTGTGCTTTTAATAGGTTGCACATGCTCATCCTGTGCATAGTCAATGTACAATCTCTTGGAACACACAGCAGCAGGGTGATGTCAAATAGCGTTGATGTATGCTGCTTTTCATGCTTTCAAGTTGCAAATAGTTGAGGCTGTCTGCACATGGCCAGGCAGGCCACGCAGACCTACTTGCATGCTTTAAACAGATGTGTCTGTCACAGGCAATGCAGAGTAGACTGGAGCAAGCTCAGCAGACAAAAGGCAAGGATGGCATGTCTCGCCAGGCAGAAGAGGAACTGGAGGCTTTGAGGGGCCTGCTGCGCTGCAATGTGTGTCATGAGCGGCAAAAGAATGTCATCATCACCAAGTGCATGCACATGTTCTGCAAGCCATGCATCCAGAGGAACCTTGATGCGCGGCACCGCAAGTGTCCAGGCTGTGGAGCCGCTTTTGGCAACAAAGATGTGCAACAGTTTTTCTTCACATAGTGTGAGTAGATGAATGTTTCTGCAGCGTGACATGCTCATGTACAATAGCCTCGCCTCGGCATGTGTTAGTGGAATAGCTTAGTTTAAAGCCTTTTGATAGAGCTCAAGAACTTTGACTGATGTTTAAAATTATCCTTGTGCAACCATTGCTGTTTCCAACTAAAGTCAGAACACTGATTGGGCTGCAGTGATGTAGGCGCTTCTCTTTCAACAACAGAGGATAGATTACTCTGTCAAGCAAATTTTGCTCTGCAGTCATTTGGCACCGGTATGCTCGTGCTGCTCACTGAGGTTATGTGGCAGATGAGGTGAATTGTGATCTGTCTGGGCTGACCTGCCAGCTTGAAAGTACATAGCCTTCCTGTGCTCCCACATACATCAGCTTTCCTATTTCCCCACCGTGGGCCTTGCTAGCTGTCCCATGTACATCAGCTTGTACACCTGCGTTGTTGCAATGCCAGTGTTCTTGGCACCTGGCAAGAGCCCCCTCCTATTGCGTAATCTTGCCTACTATTCGTTGCCAGTTTCCCATTTTGCCTTCCCGCTGCTGTACTCGCGTCTGCATCCCCAAACCGCAGTACTTACTGCAGCGACGCAGCAGTTCGGAGCCTGCTGAGGCGCAGCTGACCCAGTCGCCCAAGGAGATGCGAACAGGCTGAGGTACCTTTGGTGCACTTGTGCTTACAAAGTGATAAAGGGGTCGCGCCGGCGAGCGGCGTTGCCGGTCTGCAGGATCGCCATAGCTATAGCACTGCGCTGCTGAGTCCCGAGGGCTGCTCGTGCCCGGCGGTCGAGTCGGAGCCAACGCGCCTCTTGCAGTCAGCAAGTGGTACGCATTTTCACTGCCGTTCTGCGCCACACCCACCACAAGCAGACAATAAGAATAGTGACTGCATACAGGCGCGCCATAAGTTACTTCCGCTTCGTAATGCTCCCGAAGCATGCGTGACCTGATGCGCAGTCGCAGCTGTTTGGCAGGTATTTGCTTGGGCTTGACAGTGCTGGGAGCTGTTGCTTTTTTCACGCTTGGCAGCAACGGCACTCAGCCCAGACCCGTGACTGTGGCACTGCAAGCACTGCCGTCAAAAATTTCCTTGGAGAACAAACTATCAACCAGCACAGGTAGAAGCATCAGAAGCAGTAAGTCAGGCAGCAAAGGCACCTCTCTGCAAGTCAGCAGCCCCAGCAACCATGAGCACGCATCTCAGCACCCACTGCAGAATGCCAGGCTCACTTCAGATACAGCTTGCCCAGTGCAGTATCCCCGCCTTGATGCAGAGCAGCTAAAGGCAGGGCACAAACCTTACATCTATGGTGGCCACGCTGAAAACTGTACCATGTGCAAGGAAACAGACGCACAGTCAAAGTTTTGCAGGAAAGAGGCGGGAGCCCATATTTGCAGCAAGGACCTGCAAGATGCTCTGCTCAGCGGTCAACTTGATGAGATGCAGAGGTCTGACATACTGACCTTCACACCATGTGACATGTGGCCGCATTTCTCAGGGCGTACAATATGGGTATCTGGAGATGGCACAATGGAGGATACATTCAAGGCCCTTGAGTGCTTTATGTATGAGTTCTTGGCAAAGCCAGTAGAGTGGCGCAAGCCCATCAAGCTCAATGCAGCTCAGAGAAACCGTCTGGGGATTCTCAGGGTGGAGTGTCTGAACTTTATTCAGGACACTAGGATGTGCTACATTCGCTGCGATGTCGCGCAGTGTCAGCTGAATCATGTTCTGCCCTTTCTTGCCATCTCCTCCAAGAACACCGACCTGTACATGGTCAACTTTGGCCTGCAATTTGATCCTAACTACATCAATCAGCTTTCAGATTTTGTTGGGCAGCTCAAGCTTCAACAGCACAAGCTGCCTCAAGTAATTTGGAAGGACACTGTTCCAACACACTACTCAAGCCCTTTGGGAGACTTTTACGGTGGAAACCCCCCTTTCACATGCTCACCGCTAGGCGGTGGGTACAAGAATCTATGGCATAGTCCTGAAGGGCAGTTGGAAACATGGGATCCTGCTCTGTCATCTCTGCTGTATGGGGGAACCCGCAACCATGCCTCAACACAGATGCTACAGGCTGTTTCTGTGCCCGTCATTTCAGTGTACAATCAGACAGTGCCACTTTGGCAGTATCATAGGGATGGTGAATGCACGCATTACTGTTTTCCTTCCGCACCAGAAATAGGGGTGTATGGTCTGTTTGCTGCATTAGAAGAGCTGAGAAAGCCGCATCCTAAGACTGGTCTTAGCATGCCTTTGAACCACACAGAGTCAGAATCACCTTAGTATAGCAACTACAGTATAGTACAGCTGGTTTGTGTATTAATAGCGCAGCAACAAGGCTGTTTCTGGTGTCGTTGATGTCCAAACTTGAACTGCTCAGCTTCAGACAGTATGGTAACAGTGATGAATGGCTGTTGTGCAGCATAAAACCATGTTAGCAGCATTAGCATTAGTGATACAGATGTGATTCTAAACAGTGTATTGCATCTGAATAGCTCGTTTTGTTTGGTGATCAAGTACTCAGTGATCAAAAGTCTTACCTCCAGCGTTTGAACTCTCAAGGCGTATGATTGCTGTTTCAGAGCCTATACGTTAGCTTTGAATGTGATTGCTGTGACTTTGACCAACGACACTACACACTGTCTGTGCTTTGCCAGCCTTGACATCCAACGTTGAGAAAGCTGTGGTTGTATACACCAGCAATATCGTTGACGAGGCATTGCCGTCAAAGGCAGTGAAGATTCCATGGAAATAATGAGACTTTTCATGGGGAAGTTCACAAATAGCAGCGTTGATGAAGCAATGACAAGCAGCATCCCGAGCCGCTGTAACGTGTCCACGCAGTCAATACAAAAGTCATCAACCAAAAGTCATCAACCAATAATGGAAATCCCTATGCCAAAAAAAACCGTTCCCAAAATCGGCAATACAGGTGCCAAAATCAGCAGAGCTGCTGAGAAACTCACTCATCTTGCAGGTCAAAAGCATTTGTTATGTTTCACGTGGTGCAACAATCATGAGCAGCTCCCAAAAATGCACAAATACACGAGATAAGCCAAATCAAGCTTGCGCAGCCTCAACATTGCTCGTCAATCTTTCAAAAGCTCCCAAGACGGAACGACACGCTGAATCTGGCCAAGCAGTCTCTTCCCCAGCTGCCTCTCAGGATCCATTTCACGGTCCATCTGAGCCTGGCGAATGCCCTCCTCCACTGTGGCCTTGATCTGGCGGTACAGCACATCTGCCGCTGCATTGTCTGTGCGATCAGGCAGTGCTGCCTGAGCATCCACTGGCGTCATAAATCTGCATTATAAGCCAGGACCATCAGGCAGACTGAGCCAAATTGAGCTGCCAACACACACTTTGTTTACAGATTGTCTGGTCATGACAGGTGGTGGGAAGTGTTGCTTGCGCATTTTGCCTATGGCATAACAGCCCTGTGTGTCCATGAAGGCACACACTACACATGCATGTCGCACATAGTTTCATGCAACACGATCATATATCATGTAACACAAAAATGTTGGTGGTTGCTGTTTGCTCACCGGAAGTAGAGCCGCTCAAGCTTTGGTAAGGGCAGCAAGGATGGTACGCCAAGGCCAGGCAGCTTAGTCACAGGCGAAATGGCATCATCAGAGTCTTCCAGGGGTGTTCCCTTGAAGACTTGCTTGGCGAGGCGGCGGGCCAGGGGGCCCAGCACTGGGTTGGATAGCACCTCGTCTGTGTCCATGGCAACATCAAAAGCATCGTCGCCCCCCACTGCTGCAAAGGGGATGATGAGGGCGTTTGTTTTGGCGGCCATGCGCACAAAGTCTGGCTTGTCCTTCCAGATGAGCTTGTACTCCTCCCCTTTACGCTTGTTCACCTGTGCATCAAGTAGCAGTGTTCTCTGCTGTGCAGCAGGGTTAGCTGATAGCTGCATATGCGTAGCAGGCAGGCAGGCTTTCTTGCCTGGCTGCTTGCAGTGAAGTTGTGATAGCTTCAGCAGCAGGGGTGTGAAACCGTACCACTCAATGCATTGCCACCAAGCAGCGTCACAAGACATGCCATGAGTGCACCCACCATCTCTTCTTCTGAGACCTGTTTCACAACAGCGCCAGCTGACGCATTGAAATGCATTGCGCTTTGTTCCTTTGCTGCCTCAAATATACGTTCCACAGTTTGTGCTGCAAGCTACGTCAAGGACCAGATAAGCCACCAGAATGCAGTCTACCAGAAATGCAAGCTGACCTCTCTTCCACCACCAGGGAACAGCAAGACAGCTTGTGCATCTTGCAATAGCCTGTAGGCTGCCATGGGGGAAGCCTTGACAGCCCCCAGGTTCTGGAAGAGGGGCCCCAGGGGGGTCTTCCAGTGGCCAGGGTGGGCCAGGCCCCTCACCCTGTAGCCCCTCAGGTACAGCTCATGCACCAGCAGGGGCAAGTCGTACAGCCCTATCAATGTGTGATTCCCTGACAACAGCACCACAAACATGGTCAACTACTGATCAACATGTTTCCTCCATGCAAGTTCCTACATAGCAGTCTCTGCATTTGGATACCTTTAAGGTATGATACTGAATTATGGATTGTCAGAGTACAAATGTATGTTGCCGCTAAGACAGCAGCAACCTGGTGTTTACTTACCATCTGACATCAAGTCATTGCTTCACGGGCATTGTGTGCAGTTCTTGTATACTCTGCTGCTGCCCTAGCCAGGGTCAATTCTACATGTGCCGCCTTTGTTATAGGTGGTCATGAAGGTTATGCAAGAGGAAGACGCAAGCTGTACCTATGAAGAGCAAGGGTCGACGGGGACCCAGCGGGTCAGGTAAATTCTCCACCCCTTTCACCACAGGTGCTACCAAAGCTCTGCACGCATGCGCAGACAAGCGTGGAGGCCATGAAGAACACCAAGCTCGTTTAACAGTCTCCAGTGTCAGCAGTGCATGCTTGGTGGCTGCTCTCAGCATTGGCATGGGCTTTGAGAACTTGTGAACATCTGGTGCCATGTTATGCTGACAGAACAATGCAGACTGACACAATATCATGATGATGCACTGGTTTGGTGTGATTGCCTGATGATACAGCTGTGCGCAACTGCACTCGACATCTGCATCATCAAGCAGCCAGCACACCAGCATGCTTATGTGAATGATGGTGGCAGCATAACATAGGCAACAGATAGAACAGATACAAGAGAAAGAAGAATGCAAACCTCCAGGGTGACAACAGTCGGCGGGCATTCTCCATGTTGTCATCAACAGTAGCCCAGCTGCCCCCACTGCCCCCCGCTGGGCCCTGCCCCCGCCCCTGCCACGCCCCAGCAGGACCCTTCTGCTTCACGCTGCCCCATGATTGCTGCTGCTGCTGCTGTGTAGAAGGGGAGGGTGCAGAATCTGTCCTGGGTGCTGGGGCACGAAGCCCATTGGAGCCTGCCTTCTGGGTTGCAGGTACTGTTTGGCTTTCAAAAGCTGCCCGTTGGGCCCGAGAAGGTGCCTTTTGGGTTGACAGGCCAAGCAGGTGAGGGCCAGAGTCAGGATCTGCCAGAAAAGTCGACAGGTTGTCACTCACCCAGCCCTCCACAGTATCTGTTGCAGATGTGCTTGCCAAAGCAGCAGCACCATTGCCATTGGTTGTAGCCCGTGAGGCTGCACTCTGAGAGCTGTTTGCACTTGCATTGTTGGTTTTGTTCGACAAGGATTTGTTCGTGACTGTCTGCTTTTGCAACTGGGTGGTCTGCCTGCCTGATGCCTCACCCAAAGATGATCCATTGCTAGAAGTGGATGGAGCTGTTTGTTGCCTTGAAGCTGCTGTATCTGCAAATCATGGAAGCTTCACATTCTTTCTAGCATGTATTCAGGGTTGGTCCATGTACACGTGTATGTGACGCACATACACACAAGCGTAACATAGCGCTGCATACATGCCAAGATACATACCAAGATCTGTCATTAAGGTCTACTGCCATGATAGACTGAGTGTTGGGCTCACATCCTGAGAGGCCTGTTACATTTCAATGGTGGTACTGTGGTTTGGAGGTGTGCTTGCTTGATTGTTGAAAGCTGTGCATTCATTGGCTTCTTCAGTCACGGCACCGGCTTTCACTACCAAGTCTACTAGTCTTGGTGAGAACAGCATTCAACAACATATTAATGTGATGAAACACGTGCAGAAACTTGAGCTGATCACGCTGTGGTTTCAGCTTTTGTATATACCTGAGCGCCCATGCTATGAGGCACAGCAGCTATTACATCAGACGATGTGATGCCCAGACTGGAGGTGCAGGGTCAGCATGGCATCTCATTCATATCTCATTGCATCACTCCAAACTGGAAGCTGGCATATGACTGGCTTCATTTACCACTACTGTCTCAGCATCATACCTGCAGTGGAGGAGGTAGGTGTTGCCTGCCAGCCACCCTTAGGCGTGTCCTCATTTTGCAGTGCAGCATTTGATGCAGGCAGTGTGGTGCCAGGTGTGACCTGGCCCACTTGGGAGCCCCCTTGGCTGATCACATTGGCAGGGCCCTTCTGGTGCTGGGCTTCTGAAGGCAGGAAGCCAGTGCGTGCCATGATGCTCACAAGATCAACATCTGCCTGTACTCAAGTCATTCAGGCGCATTCAAACAGTTCTCCAGCGGCTGCAGACCTCATGACTGCGATAGGCTTGCCCAGACGCTGTGATACTTCTTTGTTAGCTTCACTGTGACAAATGCTGCAAGTGCACACTGGTCTATGTGCTGTCACTGCAAAGCATGTTCAAGTGCTGGATGCATATTCGGTTGTGGCTGTAATGCAAAGCAGCGTACTTCTCAAGAACGCTCAGGACATGAGCTATGCAGCATGGTAGCATCAACATACATTCCATTGTGTATTGTTTGAGTAAACTTCAATTGCATATACCAGGTATGCAGAAATGAGGAACAGCTACATTGCTGGGCTGAAAGATGCAGGGCTTACCTCAAGTAGGGCAGTATGGCCACTGTCCGGAAGAACCAGCCTGTGGGCATTGGGCAGCAGTCGCTGCAGGCGGGTCTGCTCTGTCAGGGAAGGTAGGAGCCGGTCTTCCCCACTTCCTACCAGCAACACACGTGTCCTGCATCATATCATGCATACAACAGATTTCGGGGAGGTAAAATCATCAGTCTCGTTTTCAGCAACATCCGTTTTCATGTGCTATCCTACACTCTGAAACGCCTGGGGATGAACATCAGGCGTTTCTACTTGATGCAGATCTTTTGGAGAAACCTCTGGTGGTGCACGTGTGTTTAGACCACTGCTGAGAAGCAAAAATTGCTTATTCTGCATTTCCCAGCTCACACTCATCACGTGCTTGCCTATTAAACAAGCACTGCTCAGGATTTGCCCAGACAGACACCCCTTTTGGGTATGCAGGTTAGACACACAGGTCATTCAGCTTGAGACCTGTTGCAGCTCAATGGCTTGTTCATTTGCACCTGCGACTGCTCATACACATACAACAGCAAAAAGCAGTCAACATCTTGTGCAGCCAACAACAGGTCGATACAGTCTGCCAACAGACCAGACAGCATATGTGTGCAGTCAAGACCAACTCAGCAGTCATCATGAGGTGCATGTCAGGCAGTGCAGCTGCATCACTGACTTGATTTGTCTGAAGGAATCATCAGGCAGGTTGCCCTGAGTCAGCATGTTCATGCGCCAGCTGGCAGTGGCACTGGGCACATACAAGTCCCTGGACTGCCTGCTCTGGTCAGCAGCCCCAGCCGGGGGCTCCTCCAGGCCCAGCTGCCCCTGCTCCACCTGCAGGGCCATTTGTCACCTGCTTGGCACATGCTTGTCTGTGATGCGGCATGACTTGCGTGGTGAATGATAGCTCAATGCTTTGTCGAGCTGGTGGGCAACCTGATGAAATGGGTGAGTCCGGCACCAGACATGATAAGTGTGGTTGACAGTGACAAGGGTAGGGAGCAGACCGTGAAGCTGGGTGGCGGCTGCATGACCATCATGGAGCGGATGGCTCTCAGGCTGGAGGGGCCAACCTTCTCCTTGCACACCAGCAGGGGCACCAGCACTGCTTGCGCCATCTGCACCCACACACACACACACACACACACACATACACAGGCCTGGATTCTCACAACAAAGGGTGTTTGCACCTGTCTTAGCTTTGCAAATGTGCTTCTTGTGACCTGAATTTTTTTCGTGGCAAGTCAGCTGGAGGTGTCAAAGCAAGATCTTTATGCTACTCCTTGACCTAAAGTGCCCAACATGCATGTGATCCCCCTGTTGTGCTGCACATGATCTGCCAGCATGCACACACTTCTCGTGTGTTGTTTGCACAGCAGTCAGGGCGTGTCTACTGCCCACAACAGTGAGTGTGTATGCGACATACATGTAGTGCAGAGGTGTGCCTGCAAGCACCAGGCATGTGAAGGCAAAGTTGCTTGGCAAAAACACACCTGCATGGCTGGCATACAGTGGTGGTGGTGTTCTGTTTCAAACACAACATGGCAGCTTGTGCTACTACTGCAGCCCAGTTTCATGTGACCATGTCTCATACCACAAGCAACAGGAAATACCTGGTACAACTGCTCTGGAAACAAAGACAGCAGATTGCTAGCAGCAATCAGATTGATGATGCCACTGTAGCTCTTGTTGAAACAGGTGGCACTGTTGACAACCACCATGTTTGCAATGAGCTCTGGGACAGCAAGGGCTAGTCTAAAGGCCAGGCACCCACCAAAGGACTCTGCCACAACTGTCAGCTTCTGCTGCTGCCCATTAGACTGTGCCAATTGTCGCACCAAGGGAATAAGCTGATTGATCAGGCTGTCCCAGGACGATCGATCATCCATTGTGATATACAGGCTCCTGTATGGAGCATGAGATCATGATTTCCCAGCTGTCTCAGCAAAGCAGGTGATCAAACATTGAAAATATGATATGATGTATTCAATGATGTGAGTATGATTGATGTTGGTGCCATGCATTGGCGTCCAGCCTGTGCATGCAGCAGGCTTGTATTGCTGCATACCTGATGTCAAATCCCGCTCCTACCAGCCCTGGCAATTGTGGTATGATAGAATTGCCAGTGCCATCAGTGCCTGCAGAGTGACAGTATCACATGCTGATCTAAGTGATCTCCTGGCAAAGATATGAGTTCAGTCAATTCAAGAGAGCTTACCAGGAAGATACAGCAGAAGCGGTTTGTGCTGGGGGTTCTCAACTGCAACTGGCCTCACAAGGCTGACCTGCAGGCGCGTGAGGGATGGCGCCTATTTGATGTATGATGATACGTTTTCAATGCACATAACACAGCAACCTACCTTGGATACTGGGCAAAATGCAGCGCACCGTTTCCGCTGGACAGCCTGACCACCTGTGACTGTTCGCTGCTTGATGAACAAGCCGTGTTGCTTCGCATGTAACAGCATCGGACAGGTGCTATGAGCCAATCTGACTCCTGCAAGCTATCAGCTTGCGCGAACGCGCAACGTCGCGTCGCCGAAACCTTTATGCAGTGATCGGCGACCTGCTGGTCTGCTGTCACGGCTGGGCACAGACGGCTTGAAGTGCAATAGTGCTCAATCCAACTGAGCAGCGTGTACTGCGCAGACCGCAATGGCCGGGAACCAGGCCTGCTGTTTGCAGGTATTATCCGGATGCGTTTCCTGTGACTAAGGAGGATGTCACGTGAGTGTGCATGAGGAGGCTTGCAACATGGCAACTGACAGAGTCCTAGCTTTGCAGACCTGTCTTATACTGCGCAGCATGGCTGAAATATGATACAAGGTGGAACACGAAGGCTTCCTCTGGTTCTCTGGGTCAGCGGCTGCTTAAGCAGCTTTTCATTTGGCCATTGCTTTCATAATGAAATGCGCAGCAGGTCTGGCATGCTCAGCAGGGCTGTTTAGCACAGAGTCCCGCACAAAGGGAGGACAGCAGCAATGACATGCAGCCCCAAGTGCTTCCTGCCGATCAGCCTCCAAATCTCAGAGAGAGAGAGAGAGAGATTACAATGCTCATGCATGTGCTATCAGCTTCTTTGTTCGTCTCCCGTTCAGTTTGCATAGCCGTTACGGATTTTAGCACAGATTTCTGCACGACTCGGACCCGGCAGGGACTGCAGCAGCGTTATACTTTTGGTGTCGTTACCGTCATTTTGAATTTGTGATCAGTAGGCAAGACGGCCAGTGCTGCCATTGTTCTCCTTTTGCAGTGAGAGGGTTATTTGTCAGGCCGCGTTCATGCAGGATCTCGAACGACTGTGAGCGCGACGTGATCGCATTCGGCACTGCGCCGTTGACATTAACTTACAACCATGGGCATTTGCGGTTGCTTATGCGGCGATGCTGATGCATATGACTTGTCAATGCCTGACTGGATGGTCTGGAGCGACCACCCCGTGCGGAAGCAATTCGACGTGGTCATGGACCTGGGGGAAGGCTCCTTTGCTCAAGTAACTTTTTGTGTGTTATAAGTCTGCTCGGAAAACATACAGTTGAAGTGCAATTATCAACCCCCCTTTGCTTTTCACCAGGTAGTGCTGGGCAGGCAAAAGGATAATCATCAAAAGTTTGCAGCTCTTAAGGTGGTGTTTCTTGGCAATCCAGAGCTTGACGCAGATCATCTTGACATCATGAGAAAGTGGGTGCCCCCTCGCAAGCTAGACTGCACATAGATACCCAAATTCTAGCATCTGTGTCTGTGCTTTGCTTATCATCCAGACACAGGGCATGCATACATTGCTTCTCATGCATGCACACTGCTTGCAGGGAAGCTGAGTTCCTGCTCAAGCTGAGTCATGACAGCATTGTGCAATGCTATGATGTCATGGACAATGGGAAGCAGATGGTGCTGGTGATGGAGTACCTCAGGGGAGGCCCTCTATTAGATGACTTGCACCATATAGCAGGGGAATCATACACAGAACAGCAGGCCTCTGTCATTGCTGCTCAGGTCCTGTACTTCACCGGCTGCACACAATGTCTATGTTAAGTCCTGCCTGCAGCATTGATGCACTCATGCTTCTTCCAGATGTCCAAACTGTTGCAAACACAATGTTGTTGTGCACAATCAACCCGTGATGCCGTGCTATGCAACGCATTTTCACATTTTCACATTTCACACTGTCAGCCAATCTTGGATGTGCCGTTCATGTACATGATCAACAATGTATGTGTGCCAGATTCAAGTCCATCAGACCTAATTTATTGCAGCATGCAGATATTGGAGGCTACAGCATATATACACAAACAAGGCATCATCCATCGAGACTTGAAGCCAGAAAACATAATGTTTGCTCAGGATGTTGAAACCAACATTGAGTCTGAAGACTTGCTCAAGGCCTTCAATGTCAAAATTATTGATCTGGGCATGTCAGCTTACTACGAGCCAAACGCCCCTTTGAAAGGTAACAAGTACCGCACAACCAGCATAGGTCTCACTGCATCCCATCAACCTCTTGCTTGTGCCTCTTACTGTGCATATGCTGGAAGGCAGCATGCTGTGTACCCTTTAAGATGATGATTTTCTGAACATGTGAGCTTCCTGTGGTTGAGCTCTCCTGCACTAGCCCACATGCTGGCTGTCAGAATTGTGCTCTGCTCTTCGCCATATGCCACTCACAAGATGCCGCTAAATCTAGGGTTGGATAAGGCTTTGGCATTTTGCATAGAAGCTGTAAGGTGGGAATGATATTATGATGGCCAAGCATTGCACAATTTTTTGCTCACGATCACCACAGCCATCAGGGCATTATGATTGTTATGACTGAGCCTATTGAGTTGCACCCAATACAGGTGCTCTTGGCTCACCTGGTTTCATTTCTCCTGAGATCATCATCGGAGGGGCGCATACATATGCAATGGATGTCTTTGCTGTCGGCGTCGTTCTTTTCGTGCTGCTGGTGGGCCGAAAGCCCTTCAACATTGCAGACAGCCAAAGCTTGGATTACTGCCACATGAACCTAGCTGACTGCCCAGGCATGCAAGATCCCAGGTATTCCCCTCCACACCTGTCTGAATGCCATCTGAGTTGAAAGAACCAAGAACCATAATCATGTGCAAACAGTCAAGGTCGGTATGCATGTAAGCACAAGATGAGCATAATGTAAATGTACATGCCTTTCGGAACACTGCTCGGCACCCCTGCGGACTGGCTTCACACATGCAGAATGGAGCTGGTCAGGTTGCTGAGATGAGCATCAGCATGCATGCATCCTGTGGCACAATTGAGTTTTGCCTGCAATAAGTGTATGCGTGTAACTCCCTTTGACAGGGCATTGCCAAACTGTTAATGTTGAATGATTTGATCCAGTGCGGTGTGTGGCAGGTGGAGATCTCTGTCTCCAGAAGCTCAGGAGCTGGTGCTGGGCTTGCTCGAGTACAACCCCAACAAGCGCCTCACTGCTCAGCAGGTTTCTGACTTCCTGCTGAAACACTTGTCAAATGACCTTGATGTGATGGCCGTATTTGCAGCTCACATCTGAATCCTTCTGAGCTGTTCAGTGCATTCTACATATTGCGTTGTCAAGGCTGGATGACACCACAGTGGGTCTCAAACGCCATCTGTGCAAGCTGGACTGCCAAGAGCTGAAAAGGGCGTCTCTGACACATGCTTTTATGATCCTGTGCCAGGTGTCAAATGAGAAGCCATCCATGTGTTTACTTGCACAGGAGGCATCTGCTGGACGAGCTTCCAACAACAGACAACAGTAACCTGTGGTCATGCACAACCATGTCATCTGATGACACAGCCATCCAGAGTGTCACCATCAACAGACAGTGTGATGTTATGCAGGCGCTGCAGACAGACTGGATAGCCACCATAGGTGGCAAGACGCTGCGGCCGCTGAACCCAGATGTTGCCAGAGGGGCAGCCAACGTGGCAGCTGCCCGGCGGCTGCGCAACATGGTGCATGGGGCGGTGGCGCTGGACACTGGCTCGCCAGATGGCAGCCAGAGAGGACCTCAGGATCACATGCAGGAGTACCGCAAGCGTCACACTGCTCAGGGCCAGAGGGCACAGGACTCCAGGGGCT
>JAABUP010001955.1_pt1 | contig 41717 bp, 55 predicted proteins | sample 5559201 | NCBI WGS metagenome assembly JAABUP01 (sample SAMN10711887, study PRJNA513373) | rock metagenome | isolation source: Antarctica rocks | place: Antarctica
TTCCCTTTTTGCCCCTGCCTTGCTGCTGTGCACAAAGCATTGCTATTGCTGTTTCCCAAATACTTGTCAGACTATTGTAAATAGAGCAGATCAGTCACTTTCTTGCAACACTCCATGACAATGTGGCTGTTGCCTGGGAAGCATATGATGGGCACAACACCGGTGCATTGTGGCTGCGGCAGGGTCCGAGACTTTGAGGTGATTGACAGCTATCCTTTTGGTGTGGAGTTCACCTGGGGGAAGGACGGTGCACCTCACACCGAGACCCTCTTCAAGCGGGCAGGCCCCATTCCCAGCACCAAAATGCTGACCTTTTTCAGGTATGCTGCCTGGCAGTCTCACTTTTGGTGTTTGTTGCAAGCATGAAAACAGTTTTACACCCAGCCATGCTACAGCCAGCAGCATTACCATGCCATGCAGCAGCCACACATCAAGCAACATTCTTGCTATACAGCTGCAAATAGCCTGCCAAATGCAGCACACCTGAGCAATACCACCATTCTGCTTGTTTGCATGGAACAAAGGGTCATGCTTTGAAGGCGATGCTTTTCTCTGCAGGGATCAGCAGTTTGAGCTGCAGGCGAAGTACAGCGCTGACTCACCCATTCCCCGAGGATTTGACCAGGACATTGGTCGATTCATGCTGGGCCCGCCCAAGGCCCCTGCTGCTGGAGACAAGCCCAAGCTCAAGGTATGCTTATACATTTTCAGCAGGCAGGAAGTACTGTTCTGGCACCATTGCCAGTATGTTTTATAAGTTTATTGTTATTATCAGGCTGGACTTCACAAGCATATATAAAGAATCTTTGTGTATGTTGTTGATGTGCATGGAAGCAGTATCACTGATGACAGCTGCTTTGCTGTGTTCAATGTAAATGATATGTAGTATTCAAGAGCTGCTTGATGAAGCACGCAGTCAATCCACTGGTGGACTTTGATAAAGTGATTGCCTGCCTGCAGGTCAAGGTCAGGCTGAACCTGCATGGAGTTGTGGGTGTAGAGAGCGTGCAGCAAGTAGATGAGGAAGAGTATGAGGAGAAGGTCAAGAGACCAGTTGCCAAGGTAAATGTGCTCTTCTCTTGTCACAATCTTCTGTTCATTGCTCCACACAGAAGCAGCGCAAATTGGCTGCGTGCATGCACGCTAATTGTTGCAGTAGCCTGCTTGAAGCAGCCACCAGGTGTCGTGCCTGTCACTCCCCACCTGCTGGCATAAAGCAGCACACGGAGACATCAAAGCCAGATCATGTGGTGACTGCTGCTGTCTGCTACCAAGCTTGCTTCTGGAGCAGTAACAAGTGCATGTACTGGTACAGGATACAAAGATGGCAGATGCAGCACCTGCTGCCAAGCCAGCAGATGAGGCCATGGATGGTGATGTGCGTTCAAACGGCCCTTCAGAGGTGACCAGCACTCTCTCTCTCTCTGCCTACAGCAGGCCTGCCTGGTTTCCAGTATGAGACACACTACATGACTACTGTGTTGCACCGCCGGCAGTTCACAAAGCAGCTGAACTGCTGTCTTGCCTTTGTCAGTGACCTTCAGGGCTGTACTTTGCACAGTCCATGCCAAATCTGCAAGCATGCCAGCATTGGTTCCTTAAGCACCAGCACTCCTGAGGGTTCTGGCCCTGAAGTTTTGCACACAACGTTGCACATCCTGAGATGCTCAAGCGCAGGTTGTTGAACGTAGAGCAAGACCAGTAGCGTTGGCACAATGCAGGATGGAGCGCCACCTTCAGAAGCTACACCAATGGAGACAGAGCAGAAGGAAGCTCCTGCAGCAGCTGCCACCCCAGCTGCGCCTCAAGAAGTAGAGGAGGTGGTCAAGAAGAAGCGCACCAGGAAGACCAATGTCAGCTTCACTGCCCAGACAGCTGGCATGCAGACTGAACAGCTCACGGTAGGCACCACATTCCCAGTCCCCATCACCGCCTGCACTGTCTGCTACCACATTGCTGGGTGGTGATCAGACTCAATCTTCAGTGTCTGCTTGTGTGCAAGCAGCACATATTCACCAGAAATGCAAAGCATTCTTGTGTGTGGCATATTCGGCATGCCTTGCTTGGTTTTGTTTGTTGTCGGCTTTGTGGAGAGCCAGGCATGTTTGCGGTGTCTTGATGGCCTTCATCTGGCTGGCGTGCAGGCTCTGTATGAGAAGGAATGCCATATGGCTCTTCAAGACAAGGTCCAGGAAGCCACAAATGAGGCCAAGAATGCTCTGGAGGCGTATGTGTATTCTCTGCGAAATAAGCTGTATGACCAGTTGTCGGACTATGTGACAGATGACTTCAAGGAGTCCACCAGCCGTAAACTGGAGCAGATGGAGGTAGGATCTTGGACTACATGTCGACACCTGCATACATGTTGATTGAGTGACATGTTTGTGACATTGTCTCATCGCTGTGATACACTCCAATGCCCTCAGGTTATCATCTGAAAAGGTCATTCAGTCAGAGATTCTGCCCGACCCACTCACACATACCAGCTGGACTGCACACATGTGTTTGCTTTTTATCATGCCTCCCACACAACACCTCTTTACCTGTCTTGATTAAACCATCCGACCAAGGATGAGTTCAGTACTCAGTACTCACTGTTCTGTCAAGTGCTGAGCGTTGCAGATTGTTGCATCTGACAGCTTATAGTGAAACAAGTGGTAGGCAGTGGCTGTTAGCATGTCTGACAGCTTGTCTGGTATAGGACTGGCTGTATGAGGATGGAGAAGATGAGACGAAGAGCACATACATAGCCAAGCTGGAGGAGCTGCGTCAGGTTGGGGACCCTGTTGAGCGCAGAGGCATTGAGTTCCAGATGCGGCCTCAAGCTGCAGCTAGGTTGCGGGAGACTGCCCATCACTACGCTAGCCAGGCCTCCTCATCTGACCCCAAGCTGGCTCATATTGCTTCAGCAGACAAGCAGAAGGTGCTACCCCTGGCTTATCAGTGTGAAAATGGGTAGCGGTAGAAAAACATATCAGCAGCATCTGCAGCATAGTTGTCGTTGAACACTACCATGCAACTACATTCTTTGTTCGTAAGATGCTGCTGCTATTCTGCTATTCAGTACTTGTGTGTCTCTTGGAAGTACACCTGCCAATGCACAGGGGTTGTGTTGCTCTCCAGACCATCTTGCTCTTGTGACCTGTCTCAACATTGTTGCGGTGCAGGTTCTCGATGAGTGTCAGGCAGCTCTGGGATGGTTGGAAGAGAAGCAGAATCTGCAGAGCAGCATGAAGAAGACGGAGGACCCAGTGCTGGTGACAGCAGACATCAAGAAGAAGGAGGAGACTCTGAGCCGTGTGGCAGACCCCATCCTCACCAAGCCCCCTCCCAAGCCCAAGGTCATTGCTACTGCCTCATCACTTTGGTCTCATGTTTGCAAATCAACAAAGCCTGTGATAGGGTGTCTATAGAACTTCTGCACCAGCCTCTGCACCATTTGGAACTTTCTTGCATGTGAACATTCCCTTGGCTCCTCAAGTTCTTCTGAGTGCTTTTGCATGCAACCTGTGATTAATGTATTTCCAGGCCATGTGACAGCCAGCGTCCAGCTGTCAGGCAGGTTTGTGTGCCTCTGGCAATTGTCTGTTTTGTGCCCACACCCTGAGGCTTTGCGGGTTTGTAGGAGCAGCCAAAGGCTGACACCAAGCCTGAGGCCACAGAGACAAAGGCTGATGCTAAGCCTCAAGATATGGAAACTGAGCCCAACGGTGTTGCTCCAGAAACAACAGCTGAGCCTGTTGCTGAGGACCCCATGGAGCAGTGAGAGTCAGCATTTGGCTACAGCTGCGTTGCCATGTATTTCATGTTGTTACTTGACCACTCATAGCAGGTGTTTGTCAAAAGCATTGACGCATCAAGATATGCTGTTAGATTAAGACCTAGTCAAAATTGTGTGCAGGCAGGTAGGTTGATTATGTTTTCGGTAATTCTTCCGTTTCGACACTGGATTGGCAATCATTCGCAATCAGTCAGACGCTGCTTATGACTGCTGCCAATACAAGCTGTAGTCATTGCCAAGCTAGGACTGGATTTCATTAGTAATATATAAACTCCTATGCCAGTATGGGTTTGTTGAGCTCTATTAAATGATTCTTCGTGGCTAGCAAAAAGTCTGGCTACAAGTATGCTTCGTGTCAGGACGTTCATGGCAGGAGACCATGCCTTCAATGCATCACTCTGTGTACTTGCATGGGCTTGCATACCTATCACAGACCATGATGGGCTACGAATGAGCGGTAAATTCATCAAGGCATATCGAGTGCAATATCAAGTGACTATCAAGCAAATTTGGTTTGGAGCTAGATGCTGTCATGCATGCATGATTACATACTAACGCAGCACTATTATTGTCGATCAGGGCGCTTGTGGCTTGCTGCTGGATTTTCCAGTTATGACCTAGGAGCTGCTGCAACTGAATCATGACAGCACACAATGTCAGCAGTTTTGCTCGGAGACAGTGTAAATGCAGCCTTCGATTTGCATGCCAATGCATTGCACAGCCTAACCCGGCTGTGCTTACAGCCTAACACGGCTGTGCTTACAGCCTAACACGGCCATGCTTGAATGCACATTGTTGCTGGCTTGGAGTCTTAACAGACAGGCTCTGCAGATCAGTGCAGTCTTGCAGATCTGCTTCTGCATCGACACGTCGCAGACAAGCTAAGCAATGAGCTTAGTGATCCCAGTACGTTGTGCTGCGTCTGCAGCTTGTCAAGCAAGCTGGTGCTTTCCTTGATAGCTGGTGCTTTGCTGACGCTAACAGTGTCTGCCACTTTGCAAAATGCTGTGTTAAGCATATTGCTGAGCCATGATTGACTGCTGCTGCTTGGTGCAATTCAGCACTGCCTCAAAAGCCCCTGCAGATACAGATTGACATTGATGCGGCACAAAAGTTTGGAAAAACACGCATGCAACGAGCACTGTGAAGGCAACAGTTTTTGTGTTTACCTGGACTTGGCTTGCATGACCCAATACATCATGCTCTTGAACTTTTGCCTATTCAACTTCTTTTTCGCTTCTTTCTGCTGGATCACCCGTTGATGTGATGGCTTCACATATATTTCTGCAGCCCGCCACTTGTCAAGCAACTTCTCCTCTTTGATGTGTGTATTCAGTTGTCGCATGGCTTTGCTGACATTCCCGTTGACAACTACACTTGTGTACTGCCTTATTTGCTGACCAGTGCTCTGCGCTGCGAGGGGCATCAGACTGGCTAAAAGACGATAACCACCTTGCATGCCTGGGCAACCGCTTGTTTGATAAACAGCGGATGCCGCGATATCGGCTGGGGCTTTGTGCTGCGTAAGTCAAGGCGATGCAATATAGTTCAGCGGAGTTGAGACCTTATGGTCAGAGGGTTTAAGCTGTGTTGCTCGAAAAGATGCGTGCGTCTGGAACAAGCTAACAGTGCTGTGACTTCTGTCTGCTGCTTACACCAACATGTCGGTAGACTACTAGACTACTATGTGGAGGTTTGCGCCTTGGCAATGCAGACGGCAACGCTAAGCACAGAGGCAGCCACACAATTACTAACATTTCTGTACGCCGTCATTTGTTCACCGTCATGTACTTTTGACGTGTACAGAGTGTCAATTCCTGCCCTTTGCGCTGCGCAGCAGCCTGAGAATGACGCGATCTCCACCGTGCCTAGATTAGATTGCTCCGATCTTGCAAGTGGTTGTGGGCTGCAATGTGAGAGCTGCTCAGCGTACCACTCAATGCTGCTCAACACGAGACCGCCCAGCGGCAAGTTGTTCAAGGACAATGGATGCAGTGGACACGACCACAGTCGCATACATCAGGTGCGCTGACAACAATGTTGTTCGTTATGCCCACGACAGTGGAAATTTTATTTATGTAGGCAGAGTCTTGTTGCCTTGAAACACTTCTGGCCCCTGTTGATCCTGCATATTGCTTGCAGTGTGCCACGCCTGCTCGGGTCCGCTGTAGAGCCCCGAAGTTTGGGGTAGCCAGGGCATCTGCCACCTATGCCCTGCAAGAAACTCTGCTAGATCTGCCAGAACCTGTCACTCATACTTGCCACCCTATCCCACGCTCAGACTTCGAGAAGGGTGACGTAGAATTGCAAAGGTAAGCTACTCCTTGTGTACCGCCTTTTATGCAGGCTAGGTCCTGAGCCTTTTGCTCTAACGTGATCCACTGTTTGCAGGTTGCTGGATGGTCTTGAGCTTCCTGCTGAATTTCCCGTTCCTCAGCAGTGCCCTGAGGGTCTGCCAGAGCTGCAGCTGTCCCCTCGTGAAAGAGACTTCCCAGTTTATGTCATGCTGCCTCTTGACACAGTATGGTTGGCAGACCGTGAGGGACAGAAGGTGTCTGTGATCAAGCGTGAGCAGGCCCTGAATGTAGGCCTGCAGATGCTGAAGAAGGCTGGGGTGGAGGGCGTCATGATTGACCTATGGTGGGGCATTGTTGAGCACGCAGGACCACAGCAGTATGACTTTTCAGCCTATCAGCGTCTGTTTGCAACAGCAGCTCAGGCAGGCCTGAAGATTCAAGCTGTCATGAGCTTCCATGCAGCTGGTGGAAATGTTGGAGACACTTGCAAAATTAGCCTGCCAAAGTGGATCTCTGATATTGGCATCGGCAATCCAGACATATTCTACACCGACAAGCATGGCTACCGTAACAAGGAGTGCCTGTCCTTGGGCTGTGATTCAGAGCCACTGTTTTGGGGCAGAACGCCTGTGGATATATACAGGGACTTCATCAGCGCTTTTGCAGACACTTTTGATGACTTAGCAGGTAGACTACTTCTTGCCTGGACCCCACATGAAGCCTGTAATGGTCTTAATGTGGCCTTTCGTAATGGCCAGTGCATCTGCACTTTACACTTCTCAGTGGGCATGCCCATGCACCTCTCTCTCTTTTGTCATGCCACTTGATAGTTGATCATTGACAGTGTGACCATTCCTTATTTGCTGTCTTGTCAGACAATGGGCTATGGCCTATCGGCATAGCTCCGGGCTGCTGCCTTAGGAGGCTCCCGTCATGATCGCTGAAAAGCGTAACTCCCGTTATGATTGCTGAAAAGCGTAAACTTTTCTGATTGTTTCTTGTTAGGCAGCAAGCTTGTTGAGGTGACAGTTGGGCTGGGTCCAGCTGGGGAGCTGCGCTACCCTGCTTATCCAGAAGGTGATGGCAGATGGCGCTTCCCAGGAGTGGGCGAGTTCCAATGCTACGACAAGTACATGCTAGCAGACCTGAAGCAAGCAGCAGATGCTGTTGGACGACCAGAGTGGTGAGCATCTATCGCATTGACCCGTGCTGAATGTGTTGCCAACGCCCATCATCACAGCTTGTATACAAGTCATGCTCACATGCTCATCAGCTCTGCCTCAATGTTGCCCATGTTCTCTATGACTCAGCTCTGCATTCATTGATCCCGCATGATGATTGCTGTGAAATGAACAGAGCAGCCAGCAGAGTGGCATAAGCATTGACTTTCATGCAGGGGTTGTGAAGGGCCACATGACTGCGGCGACTACAACTCACCAGCATGGGACACAGCCTTTTTTGTCAGCTCAGGTGGCAGCTGGGACACAGAGTATGGGAACTTCTTCTTGTCCTGGTACAGCAACCTGTTGCTTCAGCATGCTGACCGTATCTTGGCAGCTGCGTCTGAGGCACTGAACAAGCCAGGCAGAGCAAAGCGTGCTGCAAAAGTGCTCAAGGTTAGCGATGTGATCAAGCATCATATGCACGCTATGAAGTGTTGGTTCAGTCATGCAGCTCATCTTTAGTCTGGAGTGGTGACAGGACTTGATGTGATCCTGCTGAGCACTTTGCTCCCTGAGCTCAGGATATCAGGTTGATTCTGTTATCTTTTTAAATCTGGTGTCAAGGTATGCCCTCTGCAATAAGTGCAGCCACGGCATTATGCTGTCAGGGCAAAGTCTGTGCTTGGCAGGTATATTTGATGCATGCTACATGCTGCACATGCTGCTGTCACGATGTGCTACCTGTCACAGGGGAAGAATGATGAGGTGACATATGTATTTGAGCCAGGGTGCCATCTGGGAGCTAAACTAGCAGGTGTGCACTGGTGGTTCAAGTCAAGAGCCCATGCTGCCGAGCTGACTGCTGGGTATTACAACACTCGTGAGCGTGATGGGTATGCACCTCTCATGGAGGTGCTCAAGAAGTACCACACGCATCTCAGCTTCACGTGTGTGGAGATGAGGGATTGCGAGCATCCACCTGAAGGCCGCTGTAGTCCTCAAGGTGCCCTCTTCCACTTTCCTTGGTGTCATGACAACAGCATGACTACTGTCAGTAACGTCAAATCAGCGTGCATTTGGGCTGCATATTTGCCTCACATCTCTGCCCTCGCCCCTCAACATCACATCCTGTCTGCAAATGCAGCATTTCTGTGATTAGTATGACAATAGGCCCGCTACAGGTAAAAGCATCGTTGGCACTTTGCTGACAGAGTGCTTGTGCGTCTGCAGGCTTGCTGCAGCAAGTCACGTCAGCAAGTATGGCTGCTGGCATTCCATTGTCAGGTGAAAACGCTTTGCAGCGGTATGACCAGCAGGCATTTGACAGGATCGCAGAGTCAGCTGTTGGGCGCAGTGCACGTGCAGGCAGATTGCAACAGCTCACATTTTTGAGGATGGGTGATCTGATGTTTGACAACTGGGGGGCATTCACGCAGCTGCTGCAGCGCTTGCATTGCAACCCTCAAGCACAGCATTTGTCTAATGCATGATTGCAGCATCAACATGCTGTCTTCGGCATTCTGACTGGCACAAGCAAACTGGAGTTGGCTCATGACTTGATGTCAGGCGCTGCATGCTTTTTGCCTTGGGTCGTCATGATCACAGAGAGCATCTTGCCACACAGATCAACAGATGCCCCATTGGGCAGGTTTTGTGCTGATCAACAGGCATTTATTTTTGTTTGGGCTTTTGCTCGCCCACTGTTATGCACTGGACTGCTCAGGTACTGAATTTTGCCCAATGATTTTTTGGGTTGCTGATCATGCTCTCTGGGCAGCAAACAATAAGTTGTCTACCCTTTTTGCTGATATCTGTCTATATTAGGACAATCAACAGCTTTTTTGACACGCCTTTAGGATTTTGTCTTTCATGACTGTGCATAGGAAGGCCAGATTGCACGCAGCAATCTCATGAGCTGTACCTTGTGTAGATTTAGGTTGCAGTGTACACTCAGTTTTGTCATGGGTATTGCCATCCATGCAGTTTTGTTGTCTCAACATGATAGCCTCAGCGTTGTAGTGATAGTGTGTTCTAGTGCGTCATGGTAGTAATGATTTGCATGGGAAATCCACCAGCAATGCAGGAGGAGTTATGGAGGTTTATGAGATAGCGCAGACCTCTTGTCACACAGTAGTGTTTGCAAGCCAACTTTTATAAATTATTTCGAATGGTACGATCATGGACAGTGTCAGCTCTCAGTGACTGCAAGTGTAATGTCGTAAAGCAGACGTGACACAGTCCACATTCTAGAGAGATCTCCTGTTTGCTGATGGACGGCTGACAGCGCCACCTTAAATAAGCAGACCTGACAATTGTGAAGGTGGTCCATCTTACCAGAAAGTGCGCATGCCGACGCCGATGTCATGACACATTGTGTTCTCCTTCTCACTCGTGGCAAGTCTGCATACAAATGAGCGCAAGACAGTCAAATGACACAAACTTTATGACACATGTTCACACACTTACTCCAACATCTAAGGTCCTGATGCATGGCATGCATGCAAGTCAGTGAGTGGAGAATGGGTCCTTTTGCAGGGGGCTGGTCATAACTGAATCACTGATGTATGGTATCTTCAAGCGTAAAAAAACCCATTCCACAATGAGCTAGAGTAAGGTACCAGAGGAATATTCAGCTTGGTGAGCCACGTATTCCTTACCTCAGTCTCAAATAAACAACTCAGTAAGTTATATCATGTTGAACACATGCATACAAGGCTTGAAAAGATTACACACATGTCAGCACCATGCGCCAATCTGCGTATGACTCAAGGCAATAAAATCAAACTGAAATCATCAATGCCCTATTCTACACAACAGTCAAATCTCTGCAATTTGAGCCCATGAGAAGAAGCCACAGCCGGGCCCCTTTGTGTTGTCACAGGCAAAGTAATAACGCTGCTGGCTGGTCGCACTGCTGGGCAAAGATGCTTTCAAGACAGCTTGCTGATTGCATCTGCAGCAGGGTGACTTCTCTGCCCATTCAGGCTTCAGGCGCCGGAAAGTGAGGTTGATGCGTGCTTTGCCAGCTATGGAGTGACTCTCCACATGCTTGCATTTGGGAACCTGTTGCAAAACCTCCAAATTGAGTCACTGATTGTGAAAATCACAAGAACAAGATACAATGCACCATCTGGGAAACTGTATGCGATGAGTGAACATCATGCATATTGCGTCAAAGCAGAAAGAGGGCGCCACGGTGATCCCCTTCTTACTTTCTGTATCCTGTCCACACAAACAAGTGCAGTGAAGCATATCATATCATCATGACACGGTCTTGTTTGACGAATGCCGGCCATCTGACCGTGAGGGGGGACGGCAGCCAGCAAAGCAGGGATACTTTTGAGTTGCATCGCTTGAAAAGCAAGAGCAGAAGTAGGGGTCAGGCTATATAAAGACAAGCAAAGTGTGTTTGCAGGGCTGACCTCATGCTTCCAGGCCTCCTGCATCGGTGGCCACATGATGACCAGAGTGTTGTGAGGCAGCTGCACATCCGCACTGCAAACACTCTGAATTCCAGGCTTGGGACAGTTTTGCTGTTTCTGCTGTGGCGCAGCCCCATCGCCGCCATGCAGTGCTGCTTGCTGCCCCTTGGGCGCATTGCTTTGCATGGCCCCTTGCAAACAATGCTGGGATGCCTTCGACCCATCTGCTGCATCCTGTATACCTACGAATTCCTGTCGCTGTGTTGCCCTTCCAGTCTGAAGCAAATGCTGACAGCTGCTCTCTGCTGAAGGTCTTGCGTCGCATGAGGACATATTAGGGCTGTGGGTCACTCTGCCTTGAGCCGCAAGCGGAGGCCCTGATGCAGGCAGCTGCACTGACTGCTGCCATCCTGACAAAGGCGTCACTGACTTTGTGGTGGCGTCTGCCTGTGGGGTCATGCACTTGATCCTGAAGATGCGGGTGGCGCCGAGAGACAGCGATGCAATGATGGGTCGTGGGCCCAGCGTGGTCAATCGATCTGCACAGCCACCATCTTCATCTGTATTCACTCCCTAATGATAACAATTATAGTCACGCTTTCCAGCTCATGATGAGCTAGGTACATGCGAATAAGTGCAATACGTGCTGCATTCAGTCCCTGAACACTCACAAGATTTGTTTTGCATGGCTTGCCTAGCTACATCAAGCTCAAGGTTCTCTGCTTTGGTCAGCAACGACAGCTTATCATGCTGACTGCACAGGTACTGAGCACAGCAGCAGTGCAACCATCACAAGCAATTTGAAACATGCTTGTGTTCAAAGCAAGATGATAAAACCAACTAGAGGCTGCAGCAGTGGTGGGGCAGCAGCCTTACCGGCATGAGGGCCAACACCTTCTTGACCATCTTGGTACATATTGCATAGGGCGTATGAGCAATGCCAACCATCCCTGCATTGGTGTAGACATAAGCATGAGATGTTGCTCTTGATGTAACACAAACAACGCCGTTACAAGGCAAATAGCATGCTTCCAAGCTCAGACTACAGTCACTGAACAAACCATGACAGGCAGTGTTTCCAACGCTTCAGACTGTTCAGCCAACTGTGCCAGATGAGAGATCTGACTGCAGATGCAGTTTGGTTTGATGACATTGACAACCATGTGCCCAAAGAGCATGACAGACAGGAGAAGATGTGCAGCATGTACCTGTCACTGCTGGCAAGGCTGCTCTGCACTCGCCCAGCTAGGCGGTTGACATGATCAGACACAATGGAGGCAGCTTCCTTCAGCTCAGGCGCAGCCATTTGTGTATCCACGCTTGAAGAGACATCCTTAGCGTTATTTTCAAATGCATGGACGCTTGTTGCTTCCTACACCATGTTTAGAGAACACTGGAAAGCCTCAACATGCTCAAGTTGCTAAGCTGGACGTGTGAAGCCTGGCTGCATACCTCTGTGTCATGAAGAGTGTAGTATGCGCTGGTGCGTGGCGCAGTGTGCTCCTTGCCTCCCATGTACCATGTCCCTCTACTCCAGGTTGCAGCATCTGACATCAGGCCTTTGAGCAGAGTGTTTGCCAGCTTTGCAGGCAGAGCATCTCGGACAACCTCGCAAGGTGTCAGCGAACGCAGCTCGTCATCCATAAGCGGAGTGGCTTGCCGTGAATTGGTGGTGAGCTTTGCAGATGCCAATGATTGGTTGCTAGGTCCATCTGTCTGCCACCAGAGTTGCTGATGTTTATGAATGGGCTGGGACTCAGAATCTGTTGTGGTATTGTCCTGCTGGGGTCCTCGAGGTTGCATATTGCCCCTAAGCAACAAAAGCAGCAGGATGATTACTTCATGGCAGATTCTTGAGTTTGGTATGTGATACAGCTTCGGAGCTTGCCTGACAGGGTCTGAAACCGAGGTCTGCGTACATTTGGAGCCGCCACTTGCGCCTGAGTCAGGCCGGCTGCATGTCGAATCGTTGACAAAAGCATGTGCCGTATCCAGGTGCCTGTTTATCGTATGCCAGGCCAGGTTGGCTCCGCAAAGTGGACATTGTACGAAACGAGATCCCTGGCCAAGGTTGCTTGTCTGTTTCGCTGGCACATTTTTATGGACACCGAAAGTACGGCCCCTTTTTAGTTTCATCACGTTCGAACTCAGTAAAGCCCGTGTCAATGTTGCAGCGTACCTTCTGTCGATGTATGTAATTTTTTGCAATTCGCTCCGAATCCACATCCGTATTAGTCACCCGTGCTATGAGTAATGAGGAAATCTGGAATGTGAAGGCGCAACAGCAGTTCACGAGCAAAAGGTAGCAGAGGGAGGCGCTGGATTGCTTGGTACAGGCTCAGATCCTGCAAGCGAGGCATCTGAAGCTTCCGATGATCATTTCTGCCTTCGTACTTACTGTGTAGCAAATCGCTCGGTGGCTGAGCGTCTACAGATTGTGGTGTCACAAGCTGTTCTGTTCACCGTTTCAATGGAAGGCAGTGCTTATGCGTTGGAGGACTTTGCCGTCAGCCAGCTGGTCCTTGTGAGAAACGTGAACAGGAAGGAGCCCTGGTGGCCGGTGGGTTAACAGGCGTTCTATGCTGCAGAGGGGTCCTTGGCGAAGCCTCTATGTAGCAACAGCACGTTCACTTGTGACTTTCTGTCACAGGCGATCGTTTTGGACCCCGTTAAAGAAGCCCCAGAGACCATCAGAAGGCAAATGCAGCCAGAGAGACTGTGTGTGATGTTCTATGGCCCACCCGCAAACAAGGTGGGCAAAATTGGTTCGGTTTATATAGTGAACTGCTCAGCCTGTCACGAGGAAGTGTGCTCAGGCTTGAGTTTGAGCTGGTATGAGCATACATGCAGACTGGCATCAGCAACCGTCGACTGACACCCCTGTGGTATGCAGAAACGTCCTCGAGACTTTTGCTGGGCGAAGGAAGGCGATGTTCTTCCACTGATCGAGCACCTTGAACAGTTACAGGTAAGTCAGCCGTGTTTTGGAGAAGTCCTGCATTGTGTGCATTGTGCAATGCTGCAAGTTTGGAGGGTGCCTACGCCCTCATGTATCGCGGTTCTGTTAGTGCACCTGTGTACTCGATCATCCCCACGTTTATGAGTGTCTTCTGGCGCTTTGTACTTGGCGCAAGCCTGCGCACGTAGTATGTGCATTAAGTAAACGTGTGCGTATCACATCGATCACTGTCATGAGGATCCGGGTCAGTGTCTTCTCTGAAAGTGTGTTTGTTTGCCCTTGTATCACGTGACTCTCAAGCCTTTGCTTCGTTTAACCTGCAGAGCCTCTACGCCGGCCGCAAAGATCGCGGCAGCGTCGCATTCCAGGCTGCCATCGAAGAGGTACCGTTCTCGAAGTTGTTGCCCTATTAGTGTCTGTGTATACCAAGTACTGCTGCAACCCACCTGTCCTGTCCACAGCAACCAGTGCTGTAAGCGCACCTGTAGTGCAGCGGCCTTGGTGGTGTGCACATTTGACTGGAGTCTATCTGCAGGTCCTGCTGGTCGAAAGAGGCTTCAAGGCTGCGCTGCAGGGTGCTTCAGAAGACTCCCTTGAGGTGACATCTTCGCCCAGACTTTGCGCCGGCTATGTCTGCCATAACACCTGTATGCATCTGTAATCTTATGTGCAGGGTGGAGACCAGCAGTCTAACGCTCCAAGTTGCAGCAGCTGTGGCATAACTCTGAATCAAGCTGAGCTTGAACATACAGAACAGCATGAGGGCCGCTGCGGCAACTGCCAAAAACTGTATGAAAACAAGAACTATTGCCCGGTCTGCAACAAGGTCAGCCTGGCATCCCAGCTATAGTTCAATCTGCAGTCCACAGCTTGGTTCAGGCACATTCATAATGCTGACACCAGTCCAGTTTGCACAACCACCAAACACACCACATGAAGCTGATACATTGTGGTTGTTCATATCCCAACTCCTTGCACAGTTCTTCGAACCAAATATGTGTGTGCATACAAGATGCAGTCTCCACTACATCTATGTCAAGTTTGACCCTACAATGGTACAGGTCTGGTACCAAACCGACAAGAACATGGTGGGATGTGATACCTGTGTGTTCTGGGTCCACACTCACTGCGATGCCCTGGCTGCCAAGGCAATCAACAGCACCTCAGATGAGCCCTACCATTGCCCTCAGTGTCGAGAAAAGACCTCCACCAAGAGCAGGCTGGCAGCCCTCAGGAAGGCAGAAGATGAAGTGCGCAAGGCACAGCCCAAGAAGCCTCGTACTGCCTACAACTTGTTCTCAGTGGAGATCCACAAGTAAGCAGATCATCAGTTTGTCATGTTGCTTCTTGGGCAAGGGTGCCAAAGTTGATAGGTCTTGCTCAGCTGCGTGGCCCTCTTGTCTCCTGATTTATGGATTGATTGTCACTACTACATCAGGTTCCAAGGGCGTCACCATGCATGCATTTGGGTTGCGCTGACAGAAAGCCGCAGCTCAGACTTCATGTTGTCTGCACTCCTCCTGTCTTGTACACATGTAGCATGTAAGCTGCAGCTCAGACTTCATGTTGGCTGCACTCCTCCTATCATGTACACATGAGAGCATGTTTTGAGAGATGATGATGCTGCTGAAGGCAGTACAGCGTGGACAATGGGCTGCGTATTGACTTCAAGGATATGGCGAGGGTAGTGGGGGAGACATGGCGCACCTTGACTGCAAGAGAGAAGGCACCTTATGAGGCTGACGCGCGCAAGGAGTCTGCTCATTATGAGCAGGAGCGGAAGAAGTATGAGGAGAAGCACAAGGTCTGGGCGGACCTGCACCACAAAGCAAAAGCTTCAGGTCAGTCTTTGAGCTCTCATGCACATCACCCATTTGACTCATGGAGATTCTGTCAGGCAGCCAAGGTGTGCACATGCATTCACAACTGCCAAACAGCAGTGCGTGCTGACTGTATCAAGCTAAATGTGACAGCTGTCATGAGCCTGTATCCAGCTGAATGTGACAGCTGTCATGAGCCTGTATCAAGCTCAATGTGACAGCTGTCATGAGCCTGTATCAAGCTAAATGTGACAGCTGTCATGAGCCTGTTGTTAACTTCCTTGCCTGGCGGTAGGGCTCATCAAGGTGGAGAACGGGTCGATGCCTGCACCCAGCACCACCATCAAAGCTGCAGCGCCCGAGGCAGCAGCTGTGGATGATGACAGTGCTGGCACCTCCCCCAAACCGGCTGCCAAAGCTGTCAATGCAGACACAGCCAAGAAGGTGTGCTGACTTATACCACCAAGCTGGGTCAAGTCTGTTTTGACCGGCTGAGTCATTGCCTTTCAAGCAATACAGTTCTGCGTCCAAGAAGTGCTCAAATATATCTGTGCTGCAGCAGTGCCTGCTGCTGGGATCTTGTGATCAAGACCGCAATCTTGAGTGTCTCCAATCAAGGCTGTAGATTGTTGCTATTGTGCGCTTAGAACATCAGTATGTTGCTGCCTGGATTGAGCTGACAGCCTTGGTCTTGGACTGCTGTATTGCCAGCAACAAAGCGCCGAGCGTGTCTTGCTGTGCAGATCATTGTGATGTGCAACGGCTACCGTGGCATCTTCCTGCTGGGCCTTCAGCGCGTCATCTGCATGTGCACTGACTGCTGCAAGAAGCCTGAGGCAGAGCGTGAGTTCAGCTGCACCCAGTACGAGCAGCACTGTGGAGCTGGAGCAGCCAAGAAGTGGAAGGCCTCCCTCAGGATTGAGCCCGGCTGTGTCCCTGAAGTCCCAGAAGGTTCTGTTACAAACACAAAAATCTAACACAAAATGCAGTTAAAATCTAAAACAAAGTTCTGACAAAACTTGACAAAAAATGAAGTTATGACAAAAAAGGGATACAGCATTCACAATGAGCTGAAGCTTTTGTCCTTTAAGAAGTGTTGCCTGACCGTGACAAGTTGCCTCACTTTGTGATAAGTGTCTCTACCATGCAGCAAGCTTCTGGCGGGTGCTTGCTGATTCTTGCAAATTTTCCACAGCCCTATACTTGCCAGTGTTAATTTTGCTATGCTGATTGATCATGACTCAGCTGGGTGATAGTCTCCAACCTGAATGTGAATGGCAAAGTGAGCTGTAAATCCTGCACCATAATCTGTTCCAGCATTCATGCAGCAATGTTGCACCAATGACAACCCAAGTCCAAACATATATGTACTGTGTGAGTGTTGTACCAGTGCAATGCAGACAGGGTACTCATCATGTGCCCTGGTCATGTAGGGAGCCACCCAATGCAGGTGGGTAAGTGGCTGGACCAGCAAGGCATTGACGTGAAGCCATCTGCTCGGCCCAGTGCTGCTCCTGCAGCGTTGCCGCTGCTGCCTGCCCACAAGGCCACTGAGAAGCTGCTGGCTGCTGTGTACGCCCCTTGGAATGACATTGACAATGGCAAGCATCACCCTGTCAAGGTAGGCTTCTGGCCCCTCTTTTGCTTTCAACCACAGTGCGGGAGGCCCGCTTAGCTCCAGAATGTGACTAACTTTTGGCTTTACTCCTTTGTAGAGACAAATGCCTATGGAAGCTGAATGTATTGTTCTGGATGTGCCTGTGGCAATGGCACCATTCAACCCAGTGTGCTTGTCAATGACATGCACTCAGAGTGGACAGCAGAATTACAGGCGCACTGCAAATGTCCAGCAGGCGCGCAGTTGTCAGGGTTGGTGAGAAATCATAGGTTCGTACAGGTGAGGTGGGCAGGTGACAGGTGCACAGTGTGCGATAGCGACGTGGACTATGACCAGGATCAGCTGGTGAGCTGTGATATGTGTGGCATCACAGTGCATCAGTCTTGCTATGGGGTGCAAGAGCTGCCGGGCGAGGATGACATGTGGCTCTGCAGAGCTTGTGAGCTCAAGGTAACGTCCACTTGACTTTTGTCCTACTGCATCAGCTCATGTTGTTGGGATGTATTTCTGACGATAGCAAGCCTGCACATGGTACATGGCTTGTATAGGTATCGCCTCAAGGCACACACCATCAAAGCTGACATGTGCATGTTGTCTCTGCAGCAACGCTGGTCATGTCAAAGCACTGTAACATGTGAGGGGTAGGTGCCACATGGCCATAGCAAGCAATCATGCAAAGCATGTCTGGGGTCATGAGTGTTTCCGTGAAGTGTCCCTGTTCACAGCTGCGATGCGTGCAGGATGACAGCAAGCCACCCCAGTGCTGCCTGTGCCCTATTGAGGGGGGTGCCCTGAAACCCACAACTGAGCCGGGGCTGTGGTGCCACGCCACATGCCTGCAGTGGATCCCTGAGGTCAGCGTGGGGGATGACCGCCGCATGGAGCCTGTCACCCACATCCGCAGCATCCAGAAAGAACGCTGGGAGCTCAACTGCTGCATCTGCAAGTCAGTCACTTCCCTGCTGCATGTCTGTCCAGCTGCCCATGTCTCTGTGTGGTGGCCTTGACAATCATGTTAAATGAGGAGGTACAAGCCAAGACATCTGCCTGTCAGTGTGATTGCATATTTGCAGTGTGGTGCAACTGCATACCTAAGCTCAGCTAGGCAGCTCAGCCAAGCAAGAACTGCCCGCATCAGGGTTTTTCTGAGAGGCCCTGACAGGAAAAGGTCAGCTTCTGCTGTTAGGGAGGCTTAGAAGATTTTGGCTGACATGCTTGATTACCAATGTAGGCAGCGAGTGGGGGCCAAGATCCAGTGCAGCAGCTGCTACACGGCATACCACCCCTTGTGCGCACGTATTGCCGGGCTGTACATGAACATGGTGGATGCCAGCGATGGGCAGGAGGATGGGGCTGTGCGCCTCATCAGCTACTGCCCCAAGCACTGCACCCCCCACCCTGAACTAGCAGGTATGTGCTGCTCCTGCCACTGCTATACCTTCATAATTGTTTGCATCCATGCCTGTCATGCAGTCCTTTGTCTCAAGCAAGTCAGCCATTGAGCCTGTTGCTTGGCGGCACCACTACAGGATGTTCAACGCTAGTGATCTCAGCCTTGGGAATGGCTGACTGTCTCAGCATGCTACTGGCTGACTTGAAGTATGACTACACATGGTGTGGTCAACAGTCTCCCCTGACCAGCATGCACAGTCAGACCAAAATGCCTCTTTGGTCCAGCATCAACTGTGATGAGAGTGTGCATGTGTGCATCTGCAGGAGTACAAGTTGTGAAACAGGGTGAGGAGGAGGAGGGCGAGGACGACACCAATGGGCTGTGGAATGGGCAGCCCTTCAGGCCTTTGCCCACTGTCACCCTTCCAGACCTGCCAGCAGGCTGTGCCAGGGCCATGTCACTCAAGGTACTGCCTTCTACATGTTTTGCTGATAGCTACGGCTACACAGATCAGCCGCTTTTCAATCATGCCTGATGCATATCAATGCAGGGCCTTGCTCAGCTGCAGCACTGGCTGTCATAACTCAGCTTCTGCTTATGCTATGTGCTGCGCTTGCATATGCTGCATATGCATATGCTGTGCTTGTGGACCTACTGCAGCGTACTCTGAATGAGCACACATAATGATTGAGATCATAACTGAGTGTCTGCAGGGTTGGGAGCGTGGATCACATGGAACAGGTATGGGCCACACCACCAACAAGGGATTCTGGATCCCAGAGAAACCTGTGGCCCTTCCCCAGGAGGAGGTGCTGGCCCTGCCTGAGCCCCCCAGGGGTCGGGGTGCAGGGGGCCGACCCCCCAAGAAGCACAGAGCCCCTGCTGCCCCAAAGGCCCCCAAAGGGCCAGGCAGGCAGCCCAAAGCCATCAAGCTGGAGGAGACTGATCAGGAATCTCAAGATGAGGAGCCACCTGTGGTATGAACCAGATCATCTGTTCTTGATCACCTTTGTGGTGTTTTGGGTGTGTGAACCAGATCATCTGTTCTTGATCACCTTTGTGCTGTTTTGGGTGTCAGACCATTGGCCTTGCATGATGTCAAGATGCACTTCACACATCACACATCAATAGGTCTGGGCCTCATGCTCAGTCGTGTGTACCCCTGACAATGCATTTCCACAATATGTTGGCAAGCAACCTCACACCTGTCATAAGGTATTGCTGCCAATGCTGCTGTTGACATGGCTGTTGAGACACCTGGCTTCCACAACCTATGTGCCAGTATCATTTGTGACTATATGGAAGTCTTGGCTGCAGGCAATAGAGCTGATTCCACTGCCAGAAGGGGTACCAGAGGTGCTTCACGTGACCTGCAACGGCCGAAGTGGGCTGCTGCTTGTGCGTACACAAAGAGTGCAGCATGGAGAGTCTGAGATCAGTGCCTCCAAGTTTGAGCAGGTGTGTGGCAAGGGGGATGCCAAGAAGTGGAAGTGCAGTATCTGGACTGAAGCCGAGGATGGCTCTCAAGACATGGTAGGGTCTGCATGTTGAGCTGTCATGCGTCAGAGGCACACGGTACAGTGTTGCTGAAATTCATCGTAGTGACTGCAGTTGGGTTGTATGCAGGTGAAAGCTGTATTCAGCACTTGCTCTGTCTGCGTACACCCCTTGAGTGCAGCTTCACATTCAGGAGTAAACGTCGAGCAACACTTGCAAGTACCCAGCGCATGCTAGACTACCTGTAGAACAGACAAATGACCTCAGACGTGTTGTGCAAACAACATGCTGGGGTTCCCAAGCTGTTCACACTGCGCCTTAGACATGCTCTCTAATTCTAGCATCTTGCCTTCAGTTGTTGCCAATGCATGGGCAGACCTCACTGCTGATCTGTTGCAGCAGCTCGTGAGGCCGGCAAGACTTGACGAGCCTGTTCTGTATGCAGATGATGCAAGAGTGGCTGGCACTGCATAAGCTGGATCGCAAGCAGTTGGCAGCTTTGGCTGGGAATGCACAGGCTGCCCAGGTGTATGAGGCCTACCTGCATCAAGCTGTCCAGGAGGTCATGGAAGAGCTGCTGGCAGACTTTGATGAGCCTGAGCCTGAGTGTGAGCCTGCTCAAGGTGTGAGTTGAGTCAACCTGGCAGCTGCTGTTACCTGTGAGGCTGTTATTGTCTTCTGCTGTTGCTGCCCCATGCGTTGCAGCACAACTTGCCAGTGCTCCTGCTGTAGACTGGTGACCCCGTAGCTGCTCAGGTGTTGCTGCGGCTCCTAGCTGTGCCAGTCATGCTGCTGCTGCTGCTGCTGTTGCTTGTGTAACCTGCAGGACTGTCACCATTTGTTTCACTGGCTGTGTTACCAAAATGCATGGGCTCAGCCTGATAGCATGAGGCAGCATGCTAGTGCAAGCGAGCACAACGCTGCGCATAGATACAGAAATATGGCGTGCAGTACAGATTCTGCTGATGTCAGTGTTTACTGCAAGTTGCTATGATTGTATAATGTTCTCAAGAGTCAGCATGCAATTTAAGTGTGATGCACTCAGTCCGTCAACCAGACCAGAAGCAGTTACTGACTGGTGGTGGTGTAACGGTGCGCAGATATGTCGGTGAAGGGTGAGGACAAGCCTGAGCAAGAGGTGGCCAAGCTGGATGTGGCAGATGCTGCACCCATCAAGCATGAGCACCACACAAACTCCCATGACCACCAGCAGCAGCAGCAACAGCAGCAGCAGCAGCAGCAGCAGCAGTCGTCAGTGCGCATGACAGCAGCAAGCGCTGAAGTAGATCCGCTGCAGAATGGCCACCCTGCAGATCTGGAAGCTTGCCCTCAGCTGTCTGACTCACCACTCTCAGGATCAGCACCTCTTGAGGCTGCTGACAAGACTCAGGGCAGAAGCTTGTCTCAGCAGCCTCTGCATGAGGCAAGTGATGGCTCAGCTGGCACAAGGGCGAGGAGTCCAGCGCAAGGTGTAGTCAATGGGCAGGCGCACTGGGCACAACATGGCCAACTGCTCGGTGCTGATCCCACAGCAAAGGGCAGCTCGCCTGTGGGTCATGTCCCAACACTGGGAAGCGATCACCAAGGCTTACAGTCAGGCATGCAGGCAGACACGCCCATGAGAGAGGCAAGCACTGTCCATGAGGGCACTGTAGGTGCAGTCAAAGATGAGGAGATACAGCAGGGCTCAGGTGTTGGTTTTCAGGAGGAGGAGGATAGCACAATGGTAGAGGTGGATGTCATGGATCCTGTGAACGCCTATGTCAAGGTTGAGAAGGAGCCCTTGGCGTGGCAGCCCACCAATGTTGAGTCTGGACAAGCTGCTGTGAAGATGGATGTGGATGTGGATGTGGGACACAGACAGGCCTCACCGCCTGCTCATGCACATTCATCAGAGCTTGGTAAGGTTACTGCTGGTCACTGTCAACCTTTGCACACCAGCGGATGTTAGGCTGTGGAGTGAAGACCGCGTTTGCACCAAAAGTGCTGTGCTGTTCGTATGCAGCTTTCTTCTGCAGCATGTTGTCTGCATGGCAAAACCTACATGACTGTCTGCATTCAAGACGATGTGCTATGTTGAAAGAGCTGGCAATGTGCATTCTGCTCAGCTTGACTGCCGCAAAGCCCAGTGATGCTAATTTTTATACTAGAGAGCGCGGGATTTGCTTCCTCTCACAGTCAAGCCAGCCAGGCCTACCCCGCCTGCACCCCAGCCTGTACCCTCCACCCCAGCCTGTCCAGCATGACTGCAGCTTGCTTCTCCTGCACCTGTCCCCAATTGCTTGCATTTTGCAACGCCGTAATATGGTAGTCCCCAGCTGTGCCCCCATTTTGTGTTGCCCCACTGGCTGGCAAGGCTGTGTGCTGAGAAGCAAGGCTCGCTGAAAGTTGTGTTATGAGAGCTGAGGGCTGCAGTCAAGAAAAGCTTCTGTAACACTTATGCAAAGTCTGCATAAAGTTTGCATTCAGAGCATAGCACATCTGAGACATGGTCTCATTTTGCTATTGCATGCATCTTGACTCATGACAAGCGCACAAGCTGTCGTCACTCCACAAAGCGTATCTGAGTTTAAGCCAAGTCTGACTGCAGCTATGCAGAATTCATCTCAAATTCAATGCTTCAGGATCATTGCATTGTACTGCAGAAGCGGCCCCAAGACGCAAAAGGTCTAGGAGCCAGGACAACACTCCAGCACTGAACGGAGACCTCAAACGTCAGAAGTCTGCTTCTGTGCCACGTCCAGGTGCCGTTCGTTCATCATATTCTGACTAATCTCCCCGTGGTGTCCAATGTACCTTCACATGCACATTGTGTGCAAGCTGAGACTGAGCGTAAGGTCTGCTACGCTTTGCTCATCAGGAGCATCAGTCTGGTGCACATTGCTAGCAAGCCAATGACCCTGCAGCAACATGCAGAAGCAACTCATACCCCCATTGCCAAGCAAGTAGGGACTCCACCTGGGTTCTGGCAAATGCAGATTTTGGGATTGAGATGCCCAGGGAGCTGCCTGAGGCTTGGGTGGGTCACAAGTGCAAGGTGTTCTGGCCAGATGATGCTGAGTGGTATGATGCTGTGGTGCGTGCCTACGACAGGAGCAATGGCAAGCACAATGTGTGGTACTCCTATGACCAGCAGGTGAGCTCACACTCCTTCCCCAGTTTTCTAACAAAAACAAGGGACAGGAAGGGACACAAGTTTTCCTCAATCTTGTGCACTGCAGCTGCCATGTTGCCCTCAAGCTGCCATTATCAGATGATGGCTACAGTCACCTTTATCCCATAGTGATGATCCTGTTTGACAGTCAGCTGCCATAGAGGATCACTGAGCTCAACACAAATCACAAGCATGCCAGCTGTGAAGCAAAGGCTGACCACTGTTTTCGTATCTGTGCATCAGAGCTGGTTGCAGGCATGAGGTGTTGCCAGTACTGCAGGGTGAATGGATCGACTTGGGAGCAGAAATAGATGCCCAACGGGTATGCTGGGTCTCCTTCTTGCCAGGAAGCAAGCCAAAGCACATCCAGCCCAAATTAGAACCACCTGAACTCAAAGCAGATCCGTCTGAGGCCAGTCAGAGTGCCCCATGTACTGACATAGTGCTGGCGCAAGCTGCTGAAGAATCACCAGATGAGCAGCAGCAACAGCAGCAGCAGCAGCAGTCAGTGGTGCAGGGCAAGGCAGCAGTAGGTCAACAGGTGGCCATTTGGTGGCCAGATGATCATGCCTGGTACCATGGCAGGGTCCAGGGCTTCCAGACAGCAAAAGGAGAGCACCTTGTGCACTATGAGGATAATGAAGTGGAGTGGCTGAATCTGGGCAAAGAGATTGTGCTTTGGAAGGACTTGCCTGGCCGACCCATCACACCCATTGGTCGAGACATACCAGCAGATGCTGTGGCCACAGCTGTGGCAGTTGCTCCACCGCCGGTCGCTGAGAGTGGTATGCTTGCCTTGGAGGCAGCAGCGCCCACAGCTGCAGAGCCGGATGCCCCAGCTGTGGCTAGGGGGCCTGTGCCTGACACAGTGCCCATAGTCTGCAACAGCAGCCGCGCTGTCTTTGATGTCAAGCGCACATGCATCCTGCTGGGAGAAGGGCGGGAATGCACCCCCACCGAGTTTGAACGCTTGGCAGGAAAAGGTGCCAGCAAGAAGTGGAAAGCCAGCTTGAGGGTGGACAAGGGGGGTGGGGTACCTGGCCCCACCATGGGGGACTGGTTGGTGGATGCTGGTCTTGACACTGCTAAGGCTGCTCGGCCCAAAGCTGCGCCTGCTTTGCATGCTGCCAGGCGGCAAAACGTGTCTAGAGAGCGCTTTGGTTCCCAAGCTGCTAAGCCACAGGGCAAGCAGGTGAGTAGTTTGTTCTATGCTGCTTTGTGTTGCGCTCATCCTGTTTGTTTTCCCCTCATCACCAACAGTCACCCTCACAGTTGTGCTGACTAAACACTGGTGTTATCATTCTGAATGGACAGGAATCCATATTTGCTGCATGTACAGATGGATGCCTGTCCATATTTACTGCACGTACTGGATGCAGACACATCATCAGACTTGCACATTAACTTGACTAAAGCGTCACGTGCACATGTTGTCACCCTGCACGTTTCAGTGCTTCATGTGTGAATAATTCAGGTCAAGTGGTACATAGCTTCATGTTGGGTCATGTACTGCAGGCGCACAGGGATGGCTGCATGTGCATCATCTGCAAGCAGGCCCGCCGTGTGGGCAAGACATGGGGGGGTATGTCAGGCATGCCCGGTGGCCCCAAGTGGCAGGGGCCCATGATCACTGGGGGCGGCAGGCAGGGTCAGCCAGTACCCTGCTTTGGAAAGAGGGCCTTTTTGCATGCCCTGCCCCATCTGGTCTGTGGACCTCTGCAACACAAGGTAGTCTACCTGCCTTTTGCCTCTTATTTTGCTGCCTTCTGTCATGCTGACACTACTGCTCTCACATCCTGCAGTATGGCATGCCCAAACGTGTCCACACTGCAAAGCGTGCGCCTGATCAGTGCATACTTATGAGGGTCATTCCACTCCTCAAGACCTGTCAATCTATCCTGAAAGACACAATGCATGCTTGAGACTTGTGACACCGCAGTGTCTGATTATAATGCTTGGCTCCCATGAAACGCAGGTTTGGAAGCTGCCAGAGTCCAAAGCATGGAGCCCGGATGAGTGGTTGGTGGCCAAGGGGCACCAGGTGGAGGATGCAGGTGCCACCCCTGCTGCTGAGCCCACCCCCTCTGTCAAGCTTGAGGGCACCACCAGGCGGGGCAGCCTGATAAGGCAGAGCAGTGCCCCCACCCCCGCTGCTCAGGAGGCTGCTCAAGCCAAAGCTGGCGGCAAAGCTGCAGGTACCCTTCAGGTTGCAAGCCAATGCTGCCAAGATTGATATTTGGCATTGTCTGAAACAGTGTTCCTGTAGAAGCATCGGTGTCTAGTGGCACTGTTGTCTGCCAGTTGCTGTTGCTGAGTAGGTAAGCTTCTTGCTCAGAACGCGAGGTCTGGTCTTGAGCGCCATTTTCGCTTGATGTGCATCTTTTGCACAGGGTCTTGATGCAGCATGCCGCATGCAAATGGGCTGTTTCGAGATGCACCAGAGCAGTACAGCCATACTGCAGCTTACTGATGCTGTGTGATTTGTGCAGGAGGCAAGGCAGTTGGTGATAGGAAGGGATTGACCATGAAGGAGCGGCTGCAGAAGTGCCAGCAAACAGAACGGCAGCGCATCACCTTTGGCAAGGTTAGCTTACACCCACTCACATCTCACATGGTCACTGGGCATCAACTGCTTGCAAGTCAATGCGTTTCTGGCCTTGACAAAGCAGCCTAATGCAGGCCATGTTGATCTTGGGAATTGCCAGATTGCATGTCATCCTTGCAGATGCTTTCACTGCCCTTGTGCAAGCACTGCCGACAAGAGAATAGTTCCAATCAGCGGAAGCTATCTTTTGGGCTCACTGTACATGACAGCTGCTGCTATGCCAGCAGTGTTGCCCTGTGAGGAGCAACCCAAGCGACACCTCATGTTCAGATGACAAATGTCTGATGTGCATGCTGCAGTCTGGGATTCATGGCTGGGGCTTGATAGCACGGGCAGAGATGAAGCAGGACAGCATGGTGGTGGAGTACCGGGGGGACCTGCTGCGCCCCAAGATGTCTGACGACCGCCAGAAGCTGTACAACCGCATTGGCAAAGACTGCTACCTGTTCAATGTCAACGATGACGTCGTCATCGATGCCACCATGACCGGAGCTGTTGGCCGCTTTACGGTGAGTTCTCGTGACCATTTGTGGTTGCTGCTGGGGGATGTGTGTGCTTTCATGCAAGTGTTCTTGTGCCTTTTGGCCTGGCTCCGTGTGACCTTGCAAGGTCTACAAACAGGCCTGAAAATACTGTGTAGGGTCCAGTTGCTATCAGGCAACAGCATTGTGTATGATGTTGCTGCTGTCTTAGGATGGTGATTGTGTCAGCAGGGTGCACATGCCTGCTGCACATGACCAACTTCATTTTTATTCAATCAATTGCAAAAGCAAGGCAGCCATGTCAGATATGGGAGTGTCCAAACTATGTTTGGAACGATGCAGAATCACTGCTGTGCGCCCAGCATGTACACCAAGGTGCTTGAGGTTGAAGGAGAGAGCCGCCTTGTCTTCTTTGCACGCACAGACATCAAGCCCGGTCAGGAGCTGACCTATGACTACAGGTAACATCCAGCCTGGTGGTAACAATATAAGCAGCTGTCAACTTTCTGCAGGAAATGTATCAGCCTAAAGCTTGATGTACAGCCTAGTTGTAGCCTGCTGTGTGCCAGCTTGTGTGGTGATTTGAGCTGACGAGTAGCGAGATGTCATTGACTCATGGCATGAGTGTCATGTGTGCTTGGCACTATGACTGCAGCCCAACATTGCCATACAAGCGTGCCTATGCTGAATTACTACAAGTGTAGTGCACCTGCAGGCTTGCCCAGCAGACTAGGGTGTTCACTGCATGGTGACATGGCTGTGCAGGTTCAAAGAAGAGGAAGGTGATGACAAAGTGCAATGCAAATGCGGAGCACCCAACTGCCGCGGCACCTTGAACTAAGACGAGGCATCTGCAATGTTCAGTTATATCTACAGAAGTCCAGTGCCTGTGCCATCAGGACTGTTTGACAGCAGCACTTTTTCCTATGTCGTAATCAATATGTCCTGGATGTGAGATATAGCATTGAGCGTAACTGCTGCTGATGTTTGCTGGTACAGTGCAAGATCAAATTTTGGACATCAGCAGATATTCATTGGCACAGATCCCCTTGCCTGTGATACTTTCAGTCAGTCAGGAGCCCCCGTGTGATGCAATGCGTTTACCAACTATTCACGCTCAAACAGTGAAGAATAACAGTTAGTATAACTAGAGACTGATAGTACCTTACAGCTGGTTCGATAACTTGTTGCTTGATTTCCCTGAAAGTGCTAAAACTTGCTGGAACCAGCGGGGTATTTTCAGCAAACCTTTGTTGCGGCGACTGCTGCAACACTCAGTATTCACAACCGATTTAATCTTCATTTGACACTAAACCAAACCTGGTCTCAAGTGCGTCAATGCTGGTGCTACACTATACATGCTGCCAGCATGTACATTCTACAACCTGCAATCTACCTGTACTACACTCTGCAGTTTCGACACCACGCTATACAAAAGCCAAATCCATGACCGACCAGGGCTTGTTATCACGCTTTACTCCTCCCTGCTTGTAAAAGCTCCACTACTTGGGTCTGCAACATAGCATTAGCCTCAGCATAGGACAACAGCAACAGTACAGCGCACTGCTGCGCTTGCAAGCCTGAACAAACAATGCAGTGTGCTTTGAAGCAGAGACAAAGACACACTGACAATACATGACTGTCACTTGCAATCATGACTGTCACTTGTCGATGTACATGATCCAAAAGCCTGAAGCATACCGCTCTTGAAGTTTGTCTTGACAGTCTCCAGCTGGTAAGCTCCCTGGCCCTGCAGCCAATGGTCAGCAGCCTTGCTGGGCTGGTAGCTGAAGTCTAGGTTCTTGGCCCGGTGCTCCTCCCTTTCCTTGCTGTTGGTCCCATACTCCGCATCACGCTTGGCAATCATGAGAGGGTCTGCTTGGCCGTCTTCGGAGAATGCCATCATCAGCTGTGGTGGACCTGACACATTGCAGCAGCCGTGTCACTGTCTGCGTGGGACCATGCTAATATCATATGATAGCACCTAGGCAGCAGCTTTACAACTAACACCACTCTGTACCAGCTGATGCTGCTCTTGTCAATCCCAGAACGTCTATTTTAATTCAGAAACGTCATCCCTACACGGGAATGTTAGATTCAGAAACGTCTGGGGACAGTGAAACGCTTTTCTACATTGTGGAGGTGTTTTAGCTGGTCCACTCCCAACAAATGAGCTGCATACGAACAAACAGTCCTGGCGAGCCCCTAGCACAGCACATGTGCACATGAATGTTGACCCTTGGGGGCAACAGAGTTGTGCAGTCACAAACAAGGACACCCTCAGAGAAGGGCTGCCACAGCAGCAATGGAGCCATGAGTGCAGAGGTAAGAAGTGCATGGGGATGGGTGATACCTAGAGGCAATGTGTCGCCACGGTCCACCTGCCAGGTGTGGAAGGTCTTGCCGTATGTGTTGATCAGCTTCTTCATCTCCAGATCTTCTGCCAGGACTGGAACCCTAGGGGCCTGCATCCAAGCAAGACAGCATGAACCTCCACATGTGGGTCACTAGTCACCAGGTGTAGAACACACCCCAGGTGTGGGCAGCCACAGCAGCTTTTAATAGCAAGACAGCAGCAACAGTTTCCAAGTGTATTGGGACACAAAGACAGTAAGCCTGAACATGAGTAGTGTACTCTCAGCTGTGCATACACTGTTGTGTCATGCCATGCCATGCCTGGTCCCTGTGTAGCTGCACACCCACAAGCTGTATGTCTAACATTCAGTAACAAACTCTATAGCTAGCATTGGCCGTAAGACAGTATTGCAGGTGGTTTCACACACCTGCAGTGTGCCAGACTGGACCTCATACTTGTGGCTGTGCCAGTAGATCTTCTCCTCCTCGGGTAGGCCCTCAAAGAGCTTGCTGGAGATGATGTACTCCAGCCCAATCAAGCGTGCATTGGGCTTGTCTGAGTCATAGATGACACACTGGCGTACATCCTCATTGGGGCAGGCACAGAAATGGTGAGCCTCAACCTGAAGCCAGAAATACGCAGTGTCAGACTGATGTGTTTCCTACCCATTGCATGGCACATTAGTTGAATGTCTGCTTGATCAGACCCAGCTTAGTATAGTACAGCCACTAAGCTACCTGCCTAGCTGCTATACACACAATACTGTACCGTTCACTGAAGTATGAATGCTGGGGTGTACAGTCAGTCCTAGGGAGGCTGTTGGCAAGGTTGTGTCATGCAGTGCTGACCTGTCTGGTGATGTCATGAGCATGTGTGGTATGAGATTATGCAGTGCTGACCTGTCTGGTGATGTCATGAGCATAGAAGTGGAAGCCGCAGACATGCTGGTGGATCTTGGAGAAGGGGTCAAAGCGCTGAATAGCCGCCTCGGCTGTCTCCATCACCTTGCCATGCACACTCTGAGGCCGCCCTGGGATGTCCTCAATCTTAGATGCCTGCAAGCACAACAATCAATCAATCAACCAACCAACCAACCAACCAACCAACCAATCAACCAACCAACCACTCTGAATTTCCTGTCAACACACAATAACTGGGAAAATGTCATAGAGTTCAAGGCACTAAACGTACAAGTGACCAGGTCAAAGCTACTGTGCAACACCTGCAGCTTCTGCACGACCGCTTGGCCCAGGCACCATGTAGGTCATGTGATTTGGCAGTACATTACACTGCAACTGACGCAATGTTTGCAACTGACACAGTGCGACTGTGCAGATCAAAGACTTCTGTACAACAACAGATTAGGCAAAACAGGTGTAGCTGCAGCTCAGGCACATGGTGTTGCTAGGCATGAGCAGGCATTGAGGCAAGGTGATGCAGGTATGGGCTGCAGATCAGGCACATGGAGTTGCTAGGTATGAGCAGGTGGTGATGCAGGGTGATGCAGGTATGGGGTGCAGCAGTGACCTGAGGACCAGTGCTGGTGGTAACACCAGCCTTCTGAGCAGGCAGCTCCTCAGCCTTCTTTGTCAAGCCCACCATCTGGCCTGCATACCACCAACACATGCTATCACATATGCTATTATTATAACATATATATTATATTATATTATATTATACTATATTATGTTATGTTATATTATATTATATTATTACTCATGCTATTACACATGCTATGTACACTGAAGAGGTGTGTTGACCGCCGCTTCTGCTTGCACCGCAGGCTGACAAACTGATGTGCAAGTGAGTGAGACTGAGCCAGCATGAGTCTTGTTCCAGACCCACATGGCATGGGCACTTCTGCTGCTTTCCAGCAGAAAACCTCACTGCAGAGGTCCTTGGTGAAGGCCTAAATGGTGGAGCAATGCAGCACGTCTGAACAGACATTAATTGCAGCAAAGAAGTCGATGCAGAGGACAAGGATGCCTTACTTGCTCTGGAAGCAATGCTGCCAGCAGTGTTGACAGCAGTGCCAGTTGTACGGCCAACACCACGGAAAGCAGCCTCGGTCAGGCTCTTGCCAAAGCCTACAGTACTGCTTGCCGTGTTGACAGCCCATCCGACAGCTCCTTGACTGGCAGCCTGGGCCTTAGCCTGCGCCCCTTCCCCACCAGATGTCTCATTGACTGCAAACGCAAAGTAACAGTTCTGTTGACTCATCACATCAAACATGCTATGGTGTTCATATTGGCTGCCTTGCATTGACCACAACTTGGTGCATCTGTAGCATGCAGGCAAGTGAGTTGCTAAATCTGTCAAACCCCTTCTGATTGGAGCAAGCTGGGCATGACATTCAAGGAGAACCTTTGGAAAATGTCAACTACGTGACCTTCAGCGTTTGCATTTTGCTGCTAAGGACAGCAGACCTTGACAGAATAAAGAACAGAACAGTGAGTAAGCATAACGCAGCAAGATACCTGCAGCTGCAGCACTGTCCACTGTTGCCTGCCTAGCAGCATCAGCGTAGTCTGCACTGCTGCTGGCCACTGTCTCCGTGCCCTCCTGTGCAGACTGAGAACCCTCCTGAGTAGCTTCCTTAGCACGCTGAGCGTAACCACCGGCCTCATCCTTCACTTCTTCTTGGGCTGCATCTCCAGCAGCAGGTTGAGCCTGCTCTGAAGCTTCAAGTGCCTTCTCCTGTGCAGCGTCACCAACATCTCTAGCCTTCTGAGTCCAGTCATCGCCCTTCTTCTGGATCGTGGTGCTGGCATCCTGAGCGCTGCTCTTGGCCTGCTGGGTGTAGTTACTAGCAATCTGCTGGGCAGCTCCAGTGACGTTCTGAGCGGTGCTGATGGCTTGTTGACTGTATTGGCCAGCTTTGTCTTGTGCTGACCTCACCCCGCCTGTTGCACCACCCACAATCAGGTCAGAAACTACTTGCTTGGCAGCTGGAAACATGCTGCCATAGCGTGATGCCTTGTGGTGAGATGTGTTCACATCCACCTGTGCTTCAAGCCAGGATGCCTGATCACAAGAGGCTTCACACCCCATATTGTAAGATACTAAATGAAAAGTACATGATTGCACCTAGTTGTAACACGGCAGCCTGACATGCTTGTGCAGGCATTCCTGGTCAGGCACATGCTTGAGTGTGCAGCTGTGATCTAGACTCGATTGGTGCAAAGCCAAACGTTTGGGACTGAAAGCTGTGACCTGTAGTCCACAGCAAATGAGGCTGTGCAAGCTAAAATACACATGTTGACCTGTGTTGTCATGCGCTCCAAAGTGTGTACCTGTAACAGCATCCTTGGCTTGCTGGTAATAGCGTCCTGCTGTGCCCTGAGCAGACTGTGCCGTGGCTTGGGTGCTGTCTGCTGCCTCCTGGCTGTAGTCAGAGGCTGTGCCCTTGGCATCACTGCCAGCCTGCTTGCCCTGCTCGCCAAATTTGCTTGCCTGGTCTTGTACTGACTCAGCACTGTTTTGGGCAGAACCCTTGGCCTGTTCAGTGTAGTCAGCAGCGGTGTCCTGTGCGCTCTGACCAGTCTGCTTGGCCTGCTGACCAATATTGCATGCCTTGTCCTGTGCTGAGTCTGCAGTGTTCTGGGCAGCCTCCTTGGCTTGTTGGCCACAGCTTCCAGCTGTTTCTTGTGCAGACTGTGCAGTCCCTGTAATATCAGGAAGCCAGGCATTGGTTTGCCATCTGGTGTCAGGATTGCTATCACAAGCATCTGGGAGGAGCCTTGGTTGCAAGAATTCACATATCTGCTAAGACAAGGGATACTCGAGCGCGCTTGACTGGTACATGGACCACGCCTTATCAGCAAGGGCAGTGTGTGAACAAGCATGTGGTACCTGTCAGTGTCTCCTTAGCTTGCTGTGCATAGCTTCCCAGAGTGTTCTGTGCAGACTTGACACGGTCCTGCGCGCCATCCCTAGTTTGTTGTGCATAGCTTCCCAGAGTGTCCTGTGCAGACTTGACGCGGTCCTGGGCACCATTCCTAGCTTGTTGTGCATAGCTTCCCAGAGTGTCCTGTGCAGACTTGACACGGTCTTGGGCGCCATTCCTAGCTTGCTGTGCATAGCTTCCCAGAGTATCCTGTGCAGACTTGACACGGTCCTGGGCACCATCCCTAGCTTGCTGTGCATAGCTTCCCAGAGAGTCCTGTGCAGACTTGCCACGGTCTTGGGCACCATCCCTAGCTTGCTGAGCGTACTTGCTTGCTTGGTCTTGAGTCTGCCCAGCAGTGTCACGTGCAGAGGTTGCCGTGCTTTGGGCACTCTGTTTTGCCTGCTGGGCATAGTCTCCAGCTGTGTCCTGAGCATATTGAGCGGTACCCTGAGCACTGTCCTGAGCATATTGAGCAGTACCCTGAGCACTGTCCTTAGCCTGCTGAGCATACTGTCCTGCCTTATCTTGTGCAGAGCCTGCATAGGCCTGGGCGTTTTCCTGAGCCTGCTGACTATAGCTTCCAGCAGTGTCCTGTGCTTTCTGGCCAGTCTGTTTGCCCTGTTCAGCAGACTGTCCAGCAGTGTGTTGTGCTGATCCTGCTGATGCTTGTGCACCCTGCTTGGCCTGCTGACCATAACTGCCAGCACTGTCCTGTGCAGACTGGGCATAATTGCCTGCCTTGTCCTGTGCCCACTCTGCAGTTCCCTGAGCACTCTCCTTAGCTTGTTGTGCAAAAGCCCCAGCACTATCTTGAACATACTGAGCAGTTTCTTGAGCGCTGCCCTGAGCCTGCTGGCTGTAGTCCCCTGCCTCTTTCTGTGCACCCTGAGCAGTGGCTTGTGCATTGTTGCTTGCCTGCTGACTGTAGCTACCAGCTGTGTTTGCTGCAGAGCTTTCGTTGCCTTGCATGTTATCCTTGGTGTTGCTCACATAATTGCCAGTCAGACTCTGTGCTGAGTGTCTGCCGTCATCAGTAGATTTGGCTGGTCCCTGACCAGGTGTGCCGGTGCGGGCACTACCTCCTTGTGGATCAGCTGCTTGCTGAGCTGCGTTGAATGCTGGGTCAGCGGTGTTCTGGCCAAGGGACCTGGTGTCATTCAGGTCTGCAAAAGGGTTGCTGTGTGACACTGGGGTTTTCCAATTCGCTCCACCTTGAGCAGAGCCTGCACGTGGACAATTGAATGATAAGGCCGTGCTGATTGACGAGCAGAGTCCAGGTTTAGTGGTGAGCAACAGCAGAAGCAGGTCACCTGTTGACTCTTCATGTGTCAGACCTCGCGTCTGAGAATTGACAGGGTAATCCGACGAAATGGCCTTGTCGCCCATACTGCCTGCAGCAGCCAAGCGTGATCCACTTTACCAGCGAGACACTCGTCCGAGCAAAATTACTCGTGCATACGGACAGCGTGCATGCCATATATGGCTGTATAGCTGTACAGGCAATAACGCGTTGAATGGGCATCTGACCACACGTCGAATACAAACAATGCCTTGTGTAGCAGCATGATAGCTACCGTGACAGTTTATTGTGTAGCAAGTGTACCTGCAGAAACCGGTCAACGCTGATGCTCTTCTGCGAATGTTCAGGGACGGTCTGATAGCACCCAATGTACGATCTCAAAGTTTGGTATTGTCTCGAGCGAGACTTTCTGAAGAAATATTTGATGTACAGCATGCAAAGGGCCTGCGTCTGCGGAGTAGCTAGCAGGAACTGCGCTGACCATGCAGAAGGGCGCTATCAAGTATACTTCAGCAATCCGCCCCTTCCTGGGAAGAGTCTTTACTAAGGCTTGGGCTACCCTTAGGCTTGAGCTACTAAAACTTGAGCTACTAAAAGCTTGAGCTACTAGCGACAGGCCATGCGTGCTGGGCAGCTGGAAGCTATGGGCATGAGTGTTCAATGGCGCCCTCGACCTGCCTCTGATGTACAGACTTTGAGAAGCCAATATGCTACTATGCTACTGTAGTATTTCGTATGTACAAACGATTTCATGTTTATCATGAGTGAATACGTATACCAATACCAATTGCAACACATACTGTCTACAATGCTCACAAGTCGTTGTCGCTGTGCCTAAGCTGCGGGAAGCCATGAATGGAAAGGTCATGACTGATCACTGTACAGCTGTAATCAAATAATGATGATCATGTTCGAGGATGTTGCGTCATGTGACTGTCAAGACTGTATACAGTTGTATCAGTACAGTATACAGTATTGGTGTCATCAATGCTAGCACAATGATACATCATGCTGCCACACTAGTGCTGCACATTGTATGCTTCGCATTGCATGAATTCACTGTCGCAAGGCTTGCTCAGCAGAATGACGGTGGACAGGTGTCTGCAGATCAAACCTGCGCATAGCAAAATTAAAGTGCCTGCAATTGGTCTTTGACATCTGGCACAGCAGTTTGCCGTGGACATATGATGTTCTGTTTGTAAATTCTAAATTCTGAGTCAGAAACATCGCTGTCAGCAGCTGCTGAGCCTTTGACAGTTAGGATGCACTATACTGCGGGGCTAGAAAAAGGCCTGAACAACACAAGTACACCGTTAGGCTGTATGCCGGACTCGTTTGTGCTGTTTCCGCAGAATAGGTGTTGACCGGTGATTGAATGGTAATGGGCACATGAGTCGGCAACCAATGAAAAGTGTCCAATTGCTGAGGGGCAAATTCGTTCAAATAAGTTTATATTGCGACAGCTGTTCAGACTGGTTAAGCTGGCGCTCGAGGAACCTTCGATCGTAGCATTTTGCTCATAGACAACGCTAGGTAGATCATGGGGTTGACACTGTGCGGAAAAGAAATTGTGCCACACAAGGCTGGCCCTATTAGGCAACAATCTGCTGTCCAGTGGCACTCCAGATGCAGGAACCCCGTCCGGGCAGTGGAGCTTAGACGCAAGCAAACATGTAACAATCAGCATAGGACCGTGTGTATGGTCGCAGCTCTTGACGCCCCTGAAGCTCAGAAGGAGAAACACGAACAACCTCAAGCAGCCCAGGGTCCATCAACCAAGCACGTCCGTAGGGAGGAGGCAATCCTTTTCCAAGGTGACGAGGCAGCGCGACCTCCCTGTGCAGAATCACACGCTTGCAAGAGCGGTTCATCTACTCTATAGCTCAGTTGCCGCAATTTATGTGGTCTTGGCTGCTATCACAAGTTAGAATGCTGTTCAGGGTTTGGCTGGGACAGCTGCAAAGTGGGGGACTGGTGGAATGTTGTGAAGTCCAAGATTCAAGATATGAAGGTATGAATATGATGATAGTATGCAGCAGGCCGACGGCATTGTTGAGCAATGTTGAAGGCCCGGTGTACAGTGGTCACACAGTGGCAAGCATCAGTTCCGCTTGCTGATCGTAATGCTATCTGCAGCTGTGCACTAACACAATCAGGAATCTTGAATGTTCATTGCAGCATTGTGCTTTCTCAGGATGCTGGCTTCACTCACATATGGCTACCACCACCGAGCCAGTCAGTTGCAGATCAAGGTTATCTGCCCGGTCAGCTTTACAACCTCGACAGCAAGTATGGCAACAAAGAGCAGCTTCAGGAACTGTGCAAGGAGCTAAAAGCCGCTGGCATTGTGCCGCTTGCTGACATCGTCATCAATCATCGCTGTGCTGATGAGAAGGGCGAGGATGGTGTGTACAACACCTTCAGGTCAGTTGATTCTTGATGCGCATCCATCAACAATACAGCTCAAGTGTGCGCATGTTTGTATGTAACACACAATTAAGATACAAAATGGGCATTCAGGGACGACGTCTCCCACAAAGGTGAAAAGGTTGACTGGGGCAAGTGGGCAATCACATGTGATGACCCTGATTTTGGTGGTGAAGGCAGCCCAGACACAGGAGATGACTATGGCCCTGCTCCAGGTATCAAACTTGGTGCCGTATCTTCATGAGCTTGCATATATGCAGCAGCTGCTTGACCATCTATGAATGATTCTTCTGCGCCATTGATGGCGTCATCTGTATCTATCTAAAACTGCTTGCATACAGCCTTGTCTGGTCAAACGAGCTGTCACATCTGGAATGTGCAGGATGCTGTGCTCCTCTTCTCAGTACACACTTTTCTCAGTATACACTGTTGTAGTCACAGCTTGAGACAACACTGCTTTGTGTACCTCAGCAGCGCAACTGCACAGCTTTGTGGTACTTACGTCATGAGAAGCTGAAGTGAGTGGGTGTTTGCACCATGAATAATTGAATGTTGTACTAGAAACTGATTCAAGCTTTGCGCATGTGTGTGCCTGTAACATGTACCATATCTTGTACAGCACATACATATCTAGATGTGCTGTGCATATTGCAGACCTGGACCACACCAATGACACTTTGAGATCCAGCATTGTGGACTGGATGAAGTGGTTGCAGCATGATATTGGATTTGAAGGCTGGCGCTTTGACTTTGTCAAGGGTTACGGAGCAGAGTTCATGCAGCAGTACTGTGGTGAAACTGTTGGCAACAATGCTTTCAATGTTGGGGAGTACTGGGCTGACCTCAAGTACGATTTGATTTTGCATCATGTGCTGTCAGCTCAGTCCTGAGACCATTGCGCCTGCAATTTTCTGCAAGTCAAGGCCTTAATGCAATGCACACCCTCTGCATGTGCAAATCAGATTATTGCAAATGGTCACGCCCTTTCAGATCATTGACTCTTGTTGTTGCTCTGCTGCACTTATGCCAAGCAGCAAGCAAAGCACGTACATTGTTCTAGCCTGCTTGCATGTGTTGTCTATTGCATCTTATTGGAATATGCATACTGCAAGCAACAATCAGCTGATCTGTCTGAACTAATGTTGCTGTTACATGCATACGGTCCCAACGGTTGACAGTTAAGGTTGCTCATCATATTGTCCTTAGTGTAGGTGGGGCGATGATGGTCTAGAGTATGACCAGAATGACCCTCGTCAGACTCTGGTGGACTGGCTGGAAAAAGCAGGTCAGTAGACCACTGCACTGCATGCTTCTGTTGTACTGCAGCAGGACGCACCTGTGCTAAGATGCCATGACAGCAGCAAAGACACTGCTAAGCTGTGTCTTCTCAAGACATGTTCAGGAGCTAGATGAGCAAGGTTGAGTCAACTCTTGTTTGACGTGATGTAGGAGGCTGCTTTCTGTTTGACTTCCCCACCAAAGGCATTCTAGCAGAGGCAGTCAGGCACTCACAGTACTGGCGCTTGATTGACCACGAGGGCCGCATGCCAGGGCTTGCTGGCTACTGGCCCTCTAGGTCTGTCACCTTCATTGACAATCACGACACAGGCAAGCACTGCCTTACGTTCACAGGCTGCAATGCTATGGGCTGCTGCACTTGCACAAAAGCTCACTGCTTACCGCTTGCGAGGGCTAGCATGTCATGTGCAACTCAACTGCACTGTGCACACAGTCACTGCTTGCTGTGTTGCAATGAATGTCCATGCAATTGCAGGTAAGAATGGCCTTGTCTTTGTCTTTGTCCATGCCCGCGTATGTTCAGGGCTTTTGCACTTGATTGTGATCAGACCTTCAGGCAATGCCAGTAAGGGCAAGCATGGCCAATGAAGTGTGCAAAGCCCATTCTCAGGGTCACTTATATTGTGGCCTGGTATTTCGTCAAGAGATTGGGTCTTTCAAATCATTTTCGCATGTGCAGGTAGCACACAGCAGCATTGGCCTTTCCCAGGCCACAAAGCTGAGGAGACGGGGTATGCATACATCCTGACCCACCCAGGCATGCCCTGCATCATGTGGGAGCACTACTTTGATTATGGCCTGGGCGGCTGCATCAAGCACCTGATTGAAGTCAGGTGGGTGCTCATACTTGACTATCAAGCCAGCAGTCATTATGTTGCCTGCTGACACTGGCAGCATCCTGACTGTGCCTCTGCTGATGCTTCTGGGGCTTGAAATGATGATGATGATGGTGCAGACTCAGATATGCAAACTCGGAAATTTGTGCTGAGCTGCTCACCACTTGTTGCATGACAGTCTTGCCAGCACCATGCATCCATCTGCTCAGATAGTATGGTCACTGCAGGAAACGGAACAGCATTGACAGCCGCAGTAGTCTGGCTATCAAGCTGGCAGAGGCTGACGTTTATGTGGCACATGTTTCTGACAAGCTAGTGGTCAAATTAGGCTCTCGAAGTGACATGCCTCAAGAGCTTGTGCCACAAGAGAATGAGGGGTGGAAGATTGCAGCCACTGGCAAGGACTTCTGTGTGTGGGAAAAGCAATGAGACAGGAGAAAGCAGCATCTAGACAGTGTCCATTGTACAACAGACAGGCAAAGTGTAGGCGATGTGCAATGAGATGAGGTCAAAAGGGCATAGCTGAGATGCTTAATTCGTTTTCTTGCTCAACAACAAATTATCAGCCTTTTGGGCAACAGGGTTCGGCTGATCAGCATGTGTGGATCACTCGTATCATGTTTTCTGCATACGGTGTCATTGAGTTCCATTCTTTGTGTGTGTTATGGCTCACGCCTTCTTATCTCAATTGAGAATGCTTACAAGAGTGTTTTGTTCAACGAGGACTGACTGAAATAAGTCATGCAGAATTGTTGTGTAAAGTGAAGTTGATTCGTGGTCAGTAATGATCTCAGTCCATATCCATGCCATGTTCAGATGCAAGGCAGTACATAAACGATCATGATACAAGCACTGACAAGCAGCATTTGAGCATGGGATACATTCGTCCCAGGGACAGCTTGCCAGATTAGGAAGATTCTCGGCCGTCGACTTAGAAGCTGAAGTTACTGATGCCTCAGAGTTTCGTTGAGCATCGTTGTCTACGAGTAGCAACACCTCACTCTAAACTTTTGCGCCTCGCGCGACTCCGTCATGGCTGATGAGGACGAGCCTTCAGACAGGCCTCGGGTCAGCTTTGGGAGTCGAGCGGCTCCGCAGACGCACTCCAGGTCACGATTCTCACAACCACAAGCAGCAAACAGGGCCAGCCCTCTGGTTTCCTTTTCGAAGTCACTACAAGATGCGCGCAAAAATGCCGATGCTCTTGTGGTCAGTGCTCAGAACAACGAGCACGTCAAGAAGTTCAAGGACAACTTGGAGGATTTTGAACACAAACTGAAGCTGCAAGCACAGGAGGCTACTGCCAAGCTCAACAGCATGAAAAAGCCACAGAAAAGTCAGAATGGGATTGTCATGCAAGACTGGCATTTCCCTCTTGCATCTGGCCCCAGACAGCCCTCAGGGATGCGCAAGTCATACTCGGCAACTGATTTCAGCAAATTCTCTCAGCTTTTGCAGTCAGACAGCAAGGTCAGCACATGACTTGACATGCGATTGCTCAATTTGCTCAGAAAGACTAGCCAATACACTACCAAGCAGATGACTAATGCTTGGGGCATGTATGCAGGGGCGTCAGCTTGCAGCTCAGGAGGCTGGTAAACAGCTTGAGAAAATGGCTCACGACCTTATTGAGGGGCCAAGGAACACTCTCAAGAGCTGCCAATCGACTCTAGGCAACTGTCAGGAGAACTTCCAGGTCTTACAGACAGTCCTGCAGCACAACCTGCAGCCAGCTCTGCCTCTGCTGAAAGCCAAGGCAGAGCCCAGCGCTCCCATGGGCAGCCACAACACCACCTTCAGAACATCTGCTAGGATCCAGGCTCCCAACAGCACGTCTTCTCAGCAGCTTGTGCCATCAAAAGATCACAGGCTCACCCCAGAGGAAATGGCTCTGGACCCTTGGAACATCCTGCCTGGCTTCCTGAGGGCGCAGGAGCTTGCTGCCATTGAGAAGGCTGTCGATGCTACAGGGAACCAGCAACCACCAGGCCAGCCACAGGTATGCACGTGTGCCTGTGGGGCACATCTGAATGTCCATGCTGCTAGTGATATGGTGTGAACGTTGATATGCATAGAATAATGCTACGATCATTTTCCAGTGCCCAGTGCAGCTGTCAGCCCTGGCTTGATTTATGTAGTTTCTATTGTGGTTGCAAGCTAGCTGCATTCTAATGTTTTTGAATTGTTGGGGTGTTGTGCCCTGATCACTTTCTGCGTGGATCATATGTGGGAGTGTGCTGTTGCAGAGGGAACGCAAGCGACGCAAACAGAAGAGGATGAAGGACAGCAACCTGCGGGATCCGGACAGGAGTGTAGCAATTGTCACAACTGCGGCTCTGCCATGGATGACAGGGACTGCTGTCAACCCACTTCTAAGAGCAGCTTACTTGTCCAGGAATCCTGAGGAAACGGTGAGCAAAGTCAAGTTCAAGGCATGCTGTTTCTTGCAATTGATTAAAGCCCATGTACTCATTGTTTGCTTCTGCAGCCGGTCAATGCTTGCTCAAGGCTGTCAGTTTGCCTGGCAAAGCATTACATGCTCTTTTGTGTGCCCAAATGCTGTTCAAGCGACAAGTGTGCAGCACAGCGTTCCTACGCAAGTGCGTACTACATACGTCTTGCTGTGGCATGTACAGATGAGCGAGATGCTTGCACAGCACGTACTGCAATGCTGCCATAGAAAGCGTTGTTCTCTGTAGGGTGAGGAGACCTCGCCCAAGCCAAAAATCACTCTTATGATTCCTTGGCTAGCCAAATCTGATCAGAAGGCTATCTTCCCCGATGGTCTGACGTTCAACTCACCAGAGGAGCAGGAGCAGTATGTGCGCAACTGGGCAGAGAAGCGCACTGGCTTTGAAAGCAACTTCAAAGTGACTTTCTACCCAGGACGATATGCTGCAGAGAAGGGCAGCATTCTGCCTGTTGGGGACCCCACTGCCTACATCTCTGATGCAGAGGTTAGTCCCCCCACTACCCTTCAACAAGGGCAGCACCTGTTCATATCACACCTTGGAGCAGAATGAACTGTTTTTGCACAGGCATGTGTCGGCATCACGTGGTGTTGGCAATGGCCACATCAAGCTCCTTGTTGATCTGGCTGATTGAAGCAGACAGGGTGATGCATGGGATGAGTGGCAGGTTCATCTTCATGTTGGAAAGTTTCATGTGCTGCATAGTCGGTTTTGCCAGCAATGCAACCTCAGTGCAAGACTCTGGCCAATAGGCTGCTGTCCCAGCGCATGGGTGGATGCTGCAGGCTGATGTAGCTGTTCTAGAGGAGCCAGAGCACCTCAACTGGTACCACCATGGTCAGCGCTGGACGGACAAGTTTGACCATGTAGTGGGCATCATTCACACCAACTACCTGGACTATGCACGCCGGGAGGAGCAGGGGGACATCAAGGAGAAGTGCTTGAAGG
>JAABUP010001956.1_pt1 | contig 41706 bp, 41 predicted proteins | sample 5559201 | NCBI WGS metagenome assembly JAABUP01 (sample SAMN10711887, study PRJNA513373) | rock metagenome | isolation source: Antarctica rocks | place: Antarctica
CAGATCGCTTCGGCACTGGGGCGCACGGTTCATGCCGTCACGCCGCGCGGCTTCGAGTTAAAGGTCTTCCTGACCGTACTGGCCTTCACCATCACGGCAGGACGCTAGAAACACAACTTAGGTTAGAAATACTGTGTCATGCCCTTGCGGTAATGCCTGTAATGTCTCGAATTGCCGCTGTAGATTTTTAGTGATCGGTCGCTTAAGTATGATTTCGTTGCGGAAGTTCTCGTAGCCGAAAACCTCGTCCATCATCACCTTGATATAGTGGCCCGCGTGATAATCGCAGTGGACACAAATACTGCCGGTCGGCGAGAGAAGCCGCTTGAGCAGTTCAAGCCGGTCACGCATCATGGACAGGTATGAGTCCAGCCCGTCCTTCCAAGTGTCCTTGTACGCGATCTCCTCAATCAGCGTCGGCAGCTTCTCATCACTCAGCCCGTTCTCGATCTCCACATTGATCTTAAAATCCGACTGCACCGCGAACGGCGGGTCAATGTAGATCAGGTCCACCTTGCCTTCCAGCGGCGCATGATTTCCGTCCCCGTGCAGCAGTGACGTGAGGGCCACGAGGTTGTCGTTCGTCCATATGAGGCGGCTTTCCGGCGCGACTTCATGGGCCATGTCCAGGCCGCCCTGCATCTTGTCGGCGTAGAAGGGGCGGATGATCTCGACGGTCTGGGTGGGGAGCGGCTCCGCAGCTTTGCGCTTGTCGCGGTCATTCCAGATCAGGCGTGGCTGCTTGGGCGTGGCGTAGTAGGGGGTCGGCACGGGCGGATTTCGGGGGGGATGAGATGGGTCAGGCATAAAGACAGTATACCAGAGGGGGGCGCGGAGGGCAAAGAATTACTGTTTTGGCATCAAAGTTATAGTTATTCCACGACCTCTTAACAATTCAGTGGGGCTGTTATCGTTTTTCCACGCGAGTTATCGTTTTTCCACGGATTATGCTAAATTATAACAAATAGCAATGTTTTTACACGCGAATCACTTGAGTTACGATTCAGTTAGGGCTGTTTATGGAGCGCATTTTATCACAGTCACAGATGCCCATCGGGCAGATCGCCCTGCATCGGAAACTAAATCTGACTCATCCGCTGCCTTTTGTGCAAAGTTTTGTGCTCCCAGGCGGGAGGCGCACGCTCGAAAAAGCCGCAGGCACGGAAGAATACTATCCACTTGTCTATCGGACCGCCGACACTCTGATTGGGCATTTAAAGTTCGCACTGAAGCATGAGCCGCTGCAGCTTGGGATCGTGTTCGAGGCACTGAGGCAGATCGGCCCGCGCGGCCTGGAGGCGTGGGTGAGGCGGGAGCCGACCGGCAAATACAGCCGCCGCGCCTGGTTCCTGTACGAAACCCTTCTGGAAGAAACTTTGAGCCTACCGGATGCTCAAGGGGTAGGGTATGTAGATGCTTTGGATGAGAGGCGGCACTATGGGGCGACCGGGCGCAACTCAGCCCGCCACCGCGTCCGGGACAACCTGTTCGGCCCCGCTGGCTTCTGCCCGACGCTGCGGCGGACGCCCCGCTTGGAGGCGATGCGGGCCGCGAATTGGGACGCCCAAGCCCTTGCCCTGACACAGCAGTATGATCCCGAGACCCTGGCACGTGCCGTGAGCTACCTGTATACGAAAGAGACCCGCTCTTCGTTTGCTTTGGAGGGCGAAACCCCCAGCAAAGCGCGTGAGGAGCGGTTCTGGCAGACGCTCCATCAGGCCGCCGTCTTTCGCCCGGACAAGAGCCAGCTCGTCGGATTGCAGAACAGCATTGTTGACCCGCGCTACGCCGAAAATGATTGGCGGCGGATTCAAAACTTTGTCGGCGAAACGATGCACGGCTACGAGGAGCGTCTGCACTTCATCTGCCCTCGCCCTCAGGACGTTCCCGCGCTGATGCAGGGTTGGATGCTGATGACGGAGCGCATCCTCGAAAGTGACCTGGATGCGGTCCTGGCGGCGGCGGTCAGTTCATTCGGATTTGTCTTCATTCACCCCTTTGGTGACGGTAACGGACGCATCCACCGATTTCTGCTCCACTCCGCCCTCGCCCGCCGCCGGTATAGCCCCCCCGGCATCGTTCTGCCCGTGAGCGCGGCGATCCTGCGCCAGAAGCACCAATACGACCAGGCCCTGGAAGCGTTTTCAAAGCCCACCCTAGCCGGCATCCACTGGGAGCCGACCTCGGACGGTGGAATTAAAGTGATGAACGAGACGGCGGCCCTGTATCGCTACTTTGATGCGACCCCGCAGGCAGAGTTTCTGTACAACCAAGTCGCGGAGACGATCCAAGAAGACTTCAAGAAGGAACTGGATTTTCTTAGTATCTATGACGCCAGCCTCTCCGCCATCCGTACCGTTGTGGATATGCCGGATCGCCGCGCTTCGCTGCTGGTGAGGCTGTGTTTGCAGAATGGAGGCCGCCTGTCGCGGGCGAAGCGGCCCCAGTTCGCTGAACTCAGTGACGAAGAGATCGCCGAGATCGAATCCTCGATCCAAGGACTGCGCGAGCGGATCCCGAACGGGTCCACCGCCGGGGCCTCCTAAAGCCCCGGCTCTACTCAACCCTTCACACGACCTGCATGGGCATGAGGACGCAGAGGTAGTCGGCGTCGTCGGTGGGGCGGATGACGCCGGGGCGCAGCGGCTCGGTCAGCTCGATGTGCAGGCCCTCGGTGTCCAGGACGTTGAGCACATCGGCGAGATATTTGGCGTTGAAGGCGATCTCGACCGGGCTGGCGTCGCCCTCGCGGGCGACTTCGACTTCTTCGTAGGCGTTGCCGACGCTGCCGCTCTCGGCGGTGATGGTCAGCTTGTCGCCGTCCTCGGTCGTCCGCAGGACGACGCGGCTGGCGGAGTCGCGGGCGACGATGGAGGCGCGCTTGACGGCGGCGGCGAGCGGGGCGCGCTCGACGGTCAGGGTCTTGGTGGCCTGGGCGGGGATGACGCGCTCGTAGTTGGGGAACTGGCCGTCGATCAGGCGCGAGATCAGGGTCGTTTTGCTGCCCGAATCGCCCCGGTCGTCGCCCTTGCCTTCAGTTTTGCCGTTCTCGATCTGGAACTGGATCTGGTTGCCGGACAGCGTCACTACCACCTCGCCCTCGTCGTTGCCGATGATGCGGAGCAGCTCGTTCATGGCCCGCGACGGCACGATGGCGCTGGCGCTGCCGGAACCTTCCTTGACGGGGCAGTCGCGGACGGCCAGGCGGTGCGTATCGGTGGCGACCAGCTTGAGGCTGTCGCCCTGGAAGACGACCAGCACGCCGGTGAGTATCGCGCGGGTCTCGTCCGTGGACGTGGCGAAGATGGTCTGCTTGATGGCGTCGCGCAGGGTCTCGCGGTCCATCACGAAGCGCGAATCCTCTTTGACCTGGGGCAGCAGGGGGAACTCGTCGGCGGACAGGCCCAGCAGCTTGTAGTTGGCCTTCATGCAGCGCAGGTGCAGCGTGTTGGTCTCGTCCTCGACGGTCAGGGACACGTCGGCGTCAGGCAGGGCGGCCAAAAGCTCGGTGAAGTTGCGGGCGGGGGCGGTCGCGGACCCGTCCTCGGTGATGCCGATGCCGGGCAGGGTGTGCTCCATCCACATCTCTAAATCGGTCGCCATCATCGAGACCTTGCCGTCCTTGGCGGCGATGCGGACGTGGGTGAGGATGGGCAAGGAAGACCGGGTGGCGACGGCCTTGCCGACGGTCTGGATGCCCTCGAACAGTTCCTTGCGCGGACTGGATGCCCGGAGCAGGCCGGGGGTGATGGTTTTCGCTGCCATGAGTGTCTTGTCTCCTTGGTGACTGATCTGGGTGCTGGGGGCAGGAGGCGAGGGGTTGAAAACCGCTATGCCTCCGGCATTACTGCGTATCTGCTAGGAGAAGCACCCTCCGGGTGCAACAGGGACTTCCTGAACGTCCGCAGGACGCCTCGCCTAGCGGGCGGTTTTCAACCCCTCGCCCGAGCCTTCTTCCGATGCCGACTGGGTGTGCTCGCGCAGCAGGGCGTTCAGGGCGCGCTCGGCGAACCAGTCGTCGGGCCGGTCGGCGGGAGTCGCCTGGAGGCGGCGGATGGTCGCTTGCAATGCGAAGGCTTCCCGCAGCGCGTCGGGTCTCGCCTCGACCAGAGCCTTCAACGCTTCCGGCAGGGCGTCGTCTATGTAGAGGTCAATCAGCTCGTCGCGTTCGTCCTCGGTCATGGCTCCTCGTTTCTCTGTCGCTCCAAAGCGTCCCGCAGGGCGCGGCGGGCGCGTCCGTGCAGGGACTTGGCCGCCACGGTCGTCCGGCCCAGGACGTGGCCCGCTTCGCCCGCCGTCAGGCCTTGCAGGTCGCACAGCGTCAGGACCAATCTGTGGTCGTCGGACAGGGCAGACAGCGCCTCGTCCAGGTCAGAAGCGGGGTCCGGGGCGGGCGAAAACAAGACCCAGTCACCCCGGTCCGTCTCGGCCAGGCCGGACAGCGACAGGGTGGGCAGGCGCGGCTGGCGCAGCCGCTCCAGGCAGACCAGGCGGGCGATGCCCAGGAGCCAGGTCTTGAAGCGGCTCTCCCCCCGGAAGCCACCCGCGCGCAGGGCGCGGCCCGCCCGCAGCCAGGCCTCGGACGCGGCCTCCTCGGCGTCCTCGCGCGTCGAAAGCATCCGCCGCGCGAAGGCGTAGGTCGCCCCCAGGTGGCGGCGGAACAGCGTTTCCAGCGCCCGCGTGTCCCCCTCGGCCCCGTACCGGGCCGCCAGGCGCTCGTCGTCGTCCCATTCGGCCATGCTTACCTTCTGTGTGTCGAGTCTGTGTGTCGTTCGGACGCCGAAAAGCGCCGCCTGCCCGGAAACTATTTTGGGGGAACTTTCGCCTGCGCCTGGACGCTTGGGAGGGCATCTTCCACGTGAAAGGGATACCCATGAACAAAATCGTTCGCTTTGTCGCCGCCCTCGCCCTCGCCGCCACGCTCTGCACCACGGCAGCCTTCGCCCAGATGGCACCCGCCAAGGCCCACGTCAAGGGCTACACGAAGACGCTCAAGAGCGGCAAGATGGTCAAAGTCAAAGGCTACAACCGCATGAAGATGCCTCAAATGGCGCACGTCAAGGGTTACACAAAAACGCTCAAGAGCGGCAAGACCGTTCAGGTCAAAGGCTACAGCCGGAAGATGGCCCCGAAGGGCATGATGAAGAAGAGAATGTAGCCCCGATGCTTGTGTAAAGAGCGTCACACAAAAACAGCCCGGCGATTATTCGCCGGGCCGTTTTGTCTGTGCCGCATCCCGAGGCCAAGGCTACTGGCCTGGGCCGCCGCCGTCCCCAGGTGCGGCCGGCGGGGGAGGCCCGTCGGATCCGCCCGGCCCGCCGAACCCACCGCCCGGCCGCCGCCGCTGGGGCCGCCGAAGCCGCCCGGCCCGCCGCCGCTGGGGCCGCCGAAGCCGCCGCCCCGCCGTCGCCCGTTGGGCCGTCCGCCGCCGAAGCCGCCGCCGCCGAAGCCGCCGCGCTGAGGAAGATTAACGCCCACGGCGCTTGCCGTCAGCGTGCCGTCGTCACCCGTTTGGCCAGTCGCGAGGATGCGGTCGCCGACCTTGAGGTCGGCGAGCTTGACCGCCGTGTACCGCGTGACCGTTGCCCCGTCGGCCATCTTCAGGAAGAGCTGGACATCCGGCCCCAGCGTGACCGTCAGGTGCGGGTCGCTCTTGGTAGGCAGCGCCTTGATCGTCCCGCTGGCCGCCGCGAAACCCTGTTGGGCCGCGCCTCCTCCGGCCCTATTGCCTCCATTGCCGCCCCCGCGTGGGCCGCCGAAGCCGCCCGCGCCGGGCAGGCCGGCAGGCGGCTCGCCGACGGTGACGGCCGAGGCGGTGATGCCGGTCGGGACCCCCTGCACTGCGATCTGGTCGCCGACTTTCAGGTCCGACACGGCGGCACTGGTTTGGGTGACGATCTGCGCGGCCCCGTCCAGTTTGATTGTCTGCGGCCCGTTGCCGCCGAACTGGGGAGTGATGGTGATCGTCCCCGCACCCGTGTCCACACTGCTCACCGTGCCGAAGGCAAACGGGGGGCGGTTCGGCCTTCCACCTTGGAAGCCCCCGCCTCCCCCGCCGTTGTCCGGCGGCCCCTGCGCCAGGGCGGGGGTCACGGCCAGGGCCGTGACGAGGCCCAGTCCTACGAGCCAGGCGCGGCCCTCCCAGAACTTGTCTGTGTTCATCGCTTTTCTCCTTGGTGTGTCCATCGGCATCTTGATAGTACCAAGATAACGCCCGGACATGAAAAACGCATGAAAGACGCGCAAAAACAGGCGAGGGCACGGGCCTATTGGATTTTGCGCTCTTTCTCCTCGATGACGTTGGTCAGCACCTCGTTGCCGATGCGTCCTTCGGGCCGCACCGTGCCCTTCAGCCCGACCTTGTCGCCCTCGCGCGGGGCACCGGCCCGGCTCAGGACCCAGGCCTGCCCGGTCCCGTCGCTGATGCGGTAGGCGGCCAGGTCCGCGATCCCGAGCGGCAGCTCGTAGACCTTGGTGACTTCGCCGGCTACGGTGACGTCTCTGTTGGTATAGGCCGACGGGTTGCTCGTGATGCTGCTCAGTTTGTCCACGCTGCGGTCGTTGCAGCCCGCCAGCACGGCGGCGGCGAGGGCCGAGGCCGCGAAGGCGACCAGGGCGGATTTACGTCGAACGTTCATGGGTGTTTTTCCTCTCGATCCTGTCCGCGTTAGGCGTCTGTGTGACGCGGCGGATTGGTATGAGGTTCCCTGGTATAAATACGCGCAAACTTTTTCCTACTTACGGATTCTCATGGAACTTTTGGCACAGCCACAACGCTTACATCAGATGAAAATACCCCAAGGAGGCTTCATCCCCATGAAGTTGATCAGCACCGTTGTCGCCGTTGCGGCCGCCGCCACCCTCGTCGTCCCTGCCTTCGCACAGATGTCCACCATGCACAAAGGCATGATGAAGAAGCCGATGATGCACGGCAAAATGTCCAAGAAGCAGATGATGATGCACAAGAAAATGATGCACAAGGGTGGCATGATGCACAGTGGCACCATGAAGAGCGGCATGATGCACAAGGGCGGCATGATGCACAGCGGCACCATGAAGAAGACCATGTAGCCTCGCCCCGTGGCGAAAGACGGCCCCCGCAACTACGGGGGCCGTTTCTTTTTTTGTCCTGCGTCTCGCCGACCGCCGCTCAGAAGACCCAGACATCGTCGCGCTGCGCTTCCGGGTCGAGCGTATCAACCGTGTCCGCAACGTAATCACAGCGGACATGGTGCCGGTTCAGCACGACAACGCTCACATCGCGCATACATTCTTTGCTGGATAAAGGCTTCACCCAGAGCAGGCCCGGCATCAGCGTGACTTCCTGCTGAACGACGACCCCGCTATTGTCCCAGGCACCGACGATGTTTTTCCGCCGACATCGAATAAGCCTCCTCAAGCTTATCCATTCTACCAGATTACACTACTAGGCAGGAAAAGGTACGGAATAATGGCGACACAAGGAGCGCTCAGCAAAGGCTCGCGGAAGGACACACCACTCAAGGCTACACTCTGCTACGTCTTTTCCGTAGCATGTATTGTAGGGGGTGGCTTCATAATACATGCCGCCTTCAATGAGGATAAAAAGCAGGAAGCATACAGCAACAAATATTATGTGCCTGCCGTTCAGGATTACAAAGCCCATAACTATCAGGCGGCTGTAGTGAAACTGCAAGCAAACCTACGGGCGTTCCCTGATGACTACAAGGCGAACTTTGAAATGGGGATTGTGCTGCTGGGGCTGGGCAAAAAGCAGGAAGCACGCACTTACTTTGTGAACGCACAAAATTCCTTCTTATCGCACCACGGGCGGTTCAGCAGTTGGAAGCCATACGACCTGGCTCAGCATGAGATTGACAAAATTGACCAGCCGCAGAAGTGAACTATGAATGATAGGAGTTACGCACTTAAAGCCGAATTGAGGGTGATTTTGCCGCCTCGCTCACGCCGAGTTAAACTCCAACTGCGTAACTCCTACACTTGCCTAGAACAGTCTATAAGAATATATCTTGTTTCATGCACTGCTTTAGGCTCTCTTCTAATTAGCCCATAATAGTAAATCGCTCCACCCACGCCTCGATGGGTCTGAGGATTTAAGCCGTCTATCTGCCCCGTTCCAAACGCCCCTTCACTAGGCGGAAGTAGCGTTATCTTATCTCCCTGAGAGAGCCATCTGTGATAAGTCAAGATGAACAGCAAGATAGAGACTAAAATAGGAGCAAAAAGGAGCAGGCGTTTTGTCGTCCTCTTTAATTTCACGTTAGTAGCCTCCTTTGTCGGGTGGCAATCTTGAGAGAAAACGCGTGTAGGAGAATCGGTGAGATAGGTGACAACTCGTGAACCCCCAACGGGGACGCTGGCCTGCCGCGTCCAGACCGGGAGGATTGGCCGATCACGACGACGGAGCCAAGAGCGAGGCAAAGCAAGGCCGCCGGGATGAGGCCCGTGAACGCCCACGCCCTTGCCCGGCTGCGAGGCAGAAAGCCGAGCAGCACGACGCAGGCTGCGGGCAGCCAGAGCGTGACAAAGCCGACGCCGAGGGTCGCGCGGCGGCTGGAAAGCTGAAGGCCACCGAACTGCCAATCCGCCAGCGCCAGCGCGAACACGGCCAGCAGGACCCCGATGGCAGCAACAAACGGTTTGGGCTTCATGTGCTTTGTCCCCGGCTCACGGCTCACTCCACCGTCACCGATTTCGCTAGGTTGCGGGGCTGGTCGATCTCGCGGCCCAGATTGGCGGCGATGTAGTAGGCCAAAAGCTGCATCGGGATGATGGACAGGACGGGCATGAACGTATCGTGGGTGGCTGGGACGCGCAGCAGGCTGTCGGCGTCGCGCGCCCCTAACTCCTCGTGGCCGGCCTTGACGATGCCGACGACCGATCCGCGCCGGGCGCGGACCTCTTGGACATTGGACTGCATCTTGTCGTACAGCGCGGACTGCGTGGCGATGCAGACCGTGGTGACGCCCGGCTCGATCAAAGCCAGCGGCCCGTGCTTTAATTCGCCCGCCGGGTACGCCTCGGCGTGGATGTAAGACACTTCTTTGAGCTTCAGCGCGCCTTCCTGCGCCGCCGCGTAGTCGAAGCCTCGGCCCAAAAAGAAGAACGACGACGACCGCGCGAGCTGCCGGGCGACCGACTGCACTTCGGACGTGTCGGCCAGAATCTCGGCCACCTGATCGGGCAGGCGCAAGAGCTGCTCGACGTAATCGGCGACCACACCCGGCCCCAGCTTGTTTTCCTCCTGGGCGATATACAGGCCGAGCAGGTACAGGCCGATGAGCTGGGTGACATAAGCCTTGGTGCTGGCGACGCACACTTCGGGGCCGGCGTAGGTGTAGATGACCTCGTCGGCCTCGCGGGCGATGCTGGACCCGACCACGTTGACCAGGGCCAGGGTCGTCGCGCCCTTGATCCGCGCCTCGCGCAGGGCCGCCAGCGTGTCCGCCGTTTCGCCCGACTGCGAGATGATGATCGCCAAGGTCTGCGCGTCCACGATGGGGTCGGAGTAGCGGAACTCGCTCGCGACCTGCACCTCGACGGGCTTCCGCAAAAGATGCTCGTAGAAGTTCTTGCCCGCCAGGCCGGCGTGGTAGGCCGTGCCGCAGGCGACGATCACGATCCGGTTAAAGCCCAAAAGCTTGGCGGTGGGGATTTTCAGCTCGGGGAACGTGACCTGGTGGCTGTCCGTCGTCCGCCCCCGCAGCGTGTCCCGGATGGCCTGTGGCTGGTCATAGATCTCTTTGATCATGAAGTGCGCGAAGCCGCCCTTTTCCGCCCGGTCCACGTCCCAGGTGACGTGGAAGACATCCCGGTGCAGCGGCAGCCCGGCCAGCGTGGTCAGCGTGACGTCCTGGGGGGTGATACGGGCGAAGTCGCCGTCTTCCAGCACCAGCACGTCGCGCGTGTACTCCATCATGGCCGGGATGTCCGAGGCGAGGAAGTTTTCGCCCTGACCCAGCCCGATGATCAGCGGCGAGGCCGTCTTGGCCGCGTAGATCGTGTCCGGCTCTTGGGTGGAGACGACGCAGATGGCATAAGCCCCCGTGACTTCGGACAGCGCGGCCCGCACGGCGGCCTCCAGCGCCCCCGCCGCGTCCGCCCCCCCTTCAGTGTCCATGTGAGACTCGATCAGGTGCGCCAGGACCTCGGTGTCTGTGTCGCTCGTGAAGACGTGTCCCGCTGCAGTCAGCCGCTCGCGCAGGGGCAGATAGTTCTCGATGATGCCGTTGTGGATCAGCGCCAGCCGGCCCGAGCAATCCCGGTGCGGGTGGGCGTTGACGTCGTTCGGTCGCCCGTGCGTCGCCCAGCGCGTGTGTGCGATGACCGTGCCCGAAGCCGACCCCAGCCCGTCCAGGGCCGCGTTGAGGTTGTCCAGCTTCCCCTGCTTCTTCAGCACGGTGACTTCGGCCCCGCCCGGCTCGACCACGGCGACGCCCGCCGAGTCGTAGCCGCGGTATTCGAGCCGCTTCAGGTTATCCAGGGCGAGCCGGACGCTGCCCGCCCGCCCGCCGACGTATCCAGTAATTCCACACATCGCGTACTGCCGCCCCCTTTGGTGCTTTTCGCGCCGACCCTAATCCCCCCAGTATACCTTATGCTCGGACGACGCCTTGACGGCCCCGGTTCCGGGTGCTACAATGCCACACCCATTCTCTCTGCGATGGTGGAGCGTAAACCTTATGTCACTCGTGCTGGACTCCCTCGAAATCAAAAACTTCCGCGCCTTCAAGCACCTCCGCATCGAGAAGCTAGGGCGGGTGAACCTGATCGTTGGCAAGAACAACGTCGGCAAATCAAGCGTGTTGGATGCCTTGACCCTTTATGCGTGTAAGGGTGATCCTTACATGATCTTTGCACTTCTCCAGGAACGTAACGAGATAACCCAGGGTGATACAGGGAACAAGACTCCCCGGCGTAGCAGTGTGGATGCGCTGGAGAGGGCTTCTTCGCTCCGATTTCTGTTCCACGGGAGACCTAATCTGAGTGACAGGACGGAACCTATTCACATAGGCTCCCTTCACTTGACAAATGATAAAGTGGTTCTCAGTGTGCTTTCTGCCTTTTCGCGGGATTATGTAGATACCTCCGAGGCATCTCAGTTGCCAAGCCTTGCGGACATAACGGGCAACCGAGTGCCACGTATCAATGTCAAAGTTGCTAACGATCCTGCGTTCCAATTCCCCCTTGATGACGACTACCGCTCGGGCATCATTCGGTTTCGTCCAGAAGTGACAAAGGTTCATTATGTGCCCGTTATGGCCGATGGGCTAGATTTGGACGAGATGGCGACACTTTGGGATAATATCGTCCTGTCAGATCTAGAGGAAGACGTGCTTGCATCGCTCCAAGTCATTGCCCCGGAAATCGGAGCCGTCAACATGGTCGGCAATGAAGGTCCGAATGGCGAGCGTATCACGAAAGTAAGAACAGCCGGTGTTGATGGGCCAATCCCTCTTCGCAGCATGGGCGAGGGCATGAACCGGATGTTTGGCATCGCCCTCGCCCTCGTCAATGCCAAAGACGGAATGCTGCTGATTGATGAGGTGGATACCGGCTTGCACTACTCTGTGCTCCCCGAGTTGTGGCGGCTCATCTTCGAGGTCGCGCACCGCCTCAACGTGCAGGTGTTCGCCACATCGCATAGCTGGGACTGCATCCAGGCCTTCCAGCAGGCCGCCGAGGATGACACGGAGGAAGAAGGCATTTTAATCCGTTTGGAGCACCGAGACGGTGACGTGTACCCGGTCATGTTCGATGAGCGAAAGCTGGGCATCGCGGCGCGCGAGATGATCGAGGTGCGCTGACTATGGCGGACAAGTTTCTGCTCCTCGTGGAAGGCAAAGATGAACTGCACGTGCTGTCTCGGCTCCTGGAACATCATCGGGTGCCGGAGAACTTTCGGATCAAAGACAAAGAGGGCATCGGCAATCTGCTGGGGACGCTGGACGTTGAGCTGATTGCGGGTGGACTGGAGCGGCTCGGGGTGGTTGTAGACGCGGACACATCTCCGACCTCGCGGTGGGAGTCACTCCGCAGCATTTTTGCCCAGTCGGGATGTCCACTGCCCAACCAAGCCGAGCCTTTGGGGACCATCGTTGAACTGCCCGGCAGAACGCTCACGCGCGTCGGCGTCTGGGTCATGCCGGACAACGCCGTTGCGGGGATGCTGGAAGACTTCGTCGGCTCGCTCATACCCGCTGATGACGCGCTTTGGGACTTCGCGAGTGAGTGCGTGGACGAGGTGATCCTGCGCGACCGCCGCTTCCCGCTCGTCCAACGCAGTAAGGCCGTGGTCCACACCTGGCTCGCCTGGCAGGAGGAACCCGGTCATCCTCTGGGGTTGGCGATCAGCAGCAGCCCGATGAACCCCGGCGCGTCCGTTGCCCTGCGACTGTTGGACTGGCTGGGGCGGTTGTTTGATCTGGACGACACTCCAAAGTAGAAACCTAGTAGAAACCTATGAGATTATCGAAACACGCTTTTGTGCTGTTGTTGACCTGCTGGGCGGGTCTGCTATGCTCTGCGCCGCGCGTTTGGGCGGCGGCGGGGGATTACTACCGGATCACGGTCGTGGATGCGGATACGGGCCGGGGGGTGCCGCTGGTGGAGCTGAGGACGGTCAGCGCAGAGCGGTTCTATACGGACAGTCGCGGCATCGTGGCTCTGAACGAGCCGGACCTGATGGGGCACAGCGTCTGGTTCGGGGTCAAGAGCCACGGCTACGAGTATCCCGCCGACGGCTTCGGCAGCCGGGGCGTGGCCCTCCAGGTTCAAGCGGGCGGCCAGGGGCAGATCAAGCTCAAGCGTGTCAACATCGCCGAGCGGCTGTACCGGATCACCGGGGCGGGCATCTACCGGGACAGCGTTTTGGTCGGTCAGCCGGTTCCCATCCAGCATCCCCTGAGCGACGGCCTGGTCGTGGGGCAGGACACGGTCATGGCGACGCCCTACCGGGGCAAGATTTACTGGTTCTACGGGGACACCAATCGCCCCTCTTACCCGCTGGGCCAGTTCGCGACCTCGGGGGCGACTTCGCTGCCGCCCAAAGCGGGCGGGCTGGACCCGGATAAGGGCATTGATCTAACATATTGGGTGGACGGGGATGGGTTCAGCAAGAAGATGCTGCCGCTGCCCGGCTTCGGCGGGCCGGTCTGGGTGGGCGGTGTCTTTACGCTGGACGAAGTGGGAGGAGGGGAGAACCTCTACACCCACTACAGCCACCTGGACGGCAATGGGAAGCTGGGGGAGCAGGGGCTGGCGGTCTTCGACGACGCCAAGGCCGAGTTCGCGCCGATCACCAAGTTCGCCAATGACGCCCCGCTGTACCCGGACGGGCAGCCGTTCCACGTTCTCGTGGCCGGCAAGCCGTATCTTTACTGCCAGTCCAAGTCGTCGCAAGCCTGCCCGCTGGTCCGCGCACCCGCCGACCGGGCGCACATCACCGACCCGCGCGCGTATGAAGGCTTCACCTGCCTCGCGCCCGGCGCGCGCGAGGCGGGCGCGGACACGCGGCTGGACCGGGGCGCGGACGGGAGATTGATTTACGGCTGGAAGGCGAACACGGCCGTGCTCGGCGACGACGCGCAGGAGGCACTGACCAAGGCCGGAAAGATGAAGCCCGAGGAGGCGCTGACCCAATTGCGGGACGTCGAGACCGACGCCCCGATCCACTCGCACGGCGGGTCGGTCTACTGGAACGCCTACCGCAAGCGCTGGGTGATGATTTCGGGCCAGGCGAACGGCACGTCGTCGTACCTGGGCGAGCTGTGGTTCGCTGAGGCCGACACGCCGGTCGGGCCATGGATGTACGCCCGGAAGATCGTCACGCACGACCGTTACACGTTCTACAACCCGGCCCAGCACCCGTTCTTCGACCAGAACGGGGGTCGCCTCATCTACTTCGAGGGCACCTACACCGACACGTACTCGGGCAACGCGGACGTGACGCCGCGCTATGACTACAACCAGATCATGTATCGATTGGCGCTGGACGACCCGCGGCTGGCCCTGCCCGCGCCGGTCTATCAGATGGCGGGGCCGGACGGCTATGCCCTGCGCGAAACCCTCGACGCGCGGCACGAATGGGGACAGGTGCGGGGCGTACCATTCTTCGCGGTCCCCCTCGGAGGCCGCCACGACGGGCTGATCTCCGTGCCCGCCCCCAAAGGCGGCCCGCCGCTCTTCTACGCGCTGCCGCCTATCCCCCTCGCGGGGGAGAAAGCGTCGCCCGCCGTCGTGCCCCTGTATCAGTTCCGGGACCCGCACACGAACGCGCTTTTTTACCTGACCGATCCGGCCTCGGCCTCGCCGCTGCTCGAACGGCTTTCCGACAAGCCGCTCTGCCGCGTCTGGCGCAACCCTTCGGCCGTCCTCGCCCTGGACCCGGCGGCCCGGCCCGTGACGCCGTGAGCGACGCCCCACAGGCGAGGCCCGCCCGCGCGTTCACGCTGATCGAGCTGCTCGTCGTGATCGCCGTCGTGGCGATCCTGGCGGCTCTGCTCCTGCCCGTCTTTCTGAGCGCGCGGGCCAGGGCGTACCGGACCCCGTGCGCCGCGAACCTCAAGCAGATCGGGCTGGCGCTGGCGCTGTACCAGAACGACAACGAGGAGAAGCTGCCGCCGGGGCACCGGCTGGCCGCCCCACTGCCCACCGGCGGCAGCGACTACGCGGGATGGGCCGGGGCCTGCAACGTCTACGCCCGCGCGACGCGCGTGTTTGTCTGCCCGACGGATACGACGCCTGGGGGGATGCTGGCGGGGGAAGAAACCTACCCGGTGACGTACTTCGGGAACGTCAACCTGAGCGCGAAATACACGCCGGGGGGACTGCCTCAGTCGGGGATCGGCTCGCCCGCGCTGACCGTGCTGGTCGCCGAGTCGACGGGGGGCGGGGTCGTCACCAACACCTGCCGGCTCGACGACCCCGCCGAGACCGACTCGGCCCTTGCGAATCGCTTTGTCAGCGTGGACGGGCCGGGGGCGAACCGGCACGAAGGCGGGCGCAACTTCGCGCTGGCCGACGGCCACGTCCGCTGGCTGCGCCCGCAAACTGTCAGCGTCGGCATGCCCGGCGAGGCGGCATCGCCCGACGCGCTGACGCCGGGTTTCGCGGCGACGTTCGCCGTCCGCTGACGCTTTCCTCAGTGCCCTAGCGGAGCTGAAGAACGGCGGAGACGGGGAAATGATCCGACGGGAAGGGGCGGGCATGGTCTCCGTGGAGGACACGGGCGGACAGCACCTGCCACTCGGGGGAACAGAAGACGTGGTCTATCGGGCCGCCCACCGCTTCGCCGGTGAAGCCGTGGAACGTCCCCCCGGCGACCGCCGCCAGGGCGCTCGTCAGCGGCGGCGAAGCCGTCTTTCCGAGCCGTGCGACGGCGGGGTTGTCCGGCTCTGCGTTGAAGTCGCCCAGAACGATCACGGGGCCGGACCCGGCGCGGCGTTGGATTCGTCCGAGGAGGAGTTCGACGCCCTTTTCGCGCGCGGTCTGCGATTCATGATCCAGATGCACGTTGTACAGCGTGAACGCCGCGCCCGTGCTCCGCTCGACGAGGTCCGCCCAGGTGCAGATGCGCGGGTGCCGCGCCCCCCAGGCCATGGAGCCGGGCGTCTCCGGTTCGTCCGCCAGCCAGAACGTCCCGCCGCCGGCGGCCTGGAACCGCTCCCGGCGGTAAAGGACCGCGCAATGTTCGCCTGCGGCTATGCCGTCGTCGCGCCCGACTCCTAAGACGTCATAATCCGGCAGGGCCTGCCGGAGAAAATCAAGCTGATGGCGGAGGGGTTCCTGAAGACCCAGCACGTCCGGAGCCCACGCGCGCAGCAGGGCCGCGAGACGCTCACGCCGCAGCCCCCACCGGTGATCCCCGTCGTCGGGGCAGTCCCAGCGGACGTTCCAAGTCCCCAAGGACAGAGGCTTTTGCAGAGTCATCCGTGTTTGGCTCCCTCGGCCTGATCCCCCGTCAGCAGATCCGCCGCGTCGTCGAGCGGCGGGTCCACTAACTCCGCTCCCTTCGGCCTCATCCACGTCCGCGCCCACTCGGCCAGCGCCTCGAAGATGCCGTTCAGGGCCTGCCCCTTTTCCGTCAGTGCGTACTCGACGTGCGGGGGCATCAAGCTCAAAACCGTCCGCGTCACCACTCCTTCTTCTTCCAGGGCACGCAGGCGCTCGCGCAGGGTAGCCGGGTTCAGGCCGATCTCTCGCGCGATCTCGTTGAACCGCTGCTTGCGTCCCAAGAGGGCGCGGACGATGTGCAGGGTCCACCGCTCGCTGAGAAGGTTCAACGCGGCATTGGCAGGGCAGAATATCTCTGTTTCCATATCGTGCGGCTGATGGCTCATGCGGGCCTCCGAGACAATAACACGCAGCGACGAAGAAGTGTGCCGCAGAAAAATGTACGGAACATCCGCCGGGGCGGGAACCGATCCTGCGCCGACGGGATTATAGCTCCCGTGGGCACATCGTTATCCATAGCACTTCACAAAGTATACCACACGCAGGAGGAGGACAGAACATGAGCATCTACTCACCGCCCGTCGCCGGTACGGGGGAGCGGTCGGGCATGGACACGGCGCTCCTGATCGCCCGTATCGCCCTGGCCCTGCCGTTCATCTTTCACGGGGCGCAGATCGCCTTCGGCGCGTTCGGCGGGCCGGGCCTGGACGGGTTCGTGAAGGCGTCGGGCGGGAAGCTGCCACTGCCCGTCGCGGCCCTGGTCGGCTACGGCGAGTTCCTGGGCGGGCTGGGCATCCTGTTCGGCGTCCTCAGCCGCATCGCCAGTGCGGGCGAACTGCTGATCATGCTGGGCGCGATTTTTATCGTACATCTCAGCAAAGGCTACGACGGTACGAAGGGCGGCTTTGAGCACCCCCTGACTCTGCTGCTGCTGGCCCTGGTCATCATCGTCGCCGGGCCGGGCCGAATGACCCTGGCGCGCATCCTGCCCCTGCCCAAAAAGCCCGGCACCGACCGGCCCGTTCCCGCACTGGAATAGGCGCGGCGCTCCGCTTCCCAAAGAGTTCTTTCCGGGTAATTAACCAACCAACCGGAGGTTCAACGATGACATTCTCCTTCCATCACTTCGCCCCGTTCTTAGCCGCCGGCGCTTTGGCTGTCGGCGGGCCGGTCGCGCAGGCCGCACCTGCCGCGGCCATTCACGTCCGGGGCACCGTCGTGAGCGTCCAGGGCCACGCCCTGACCGTGCGAGCGGCGGGTGGCCCCGTCGTCCGCATCCAGCTCGCGGCCCAAACGCCCGTCGTCAGCGTCATCCCGTCCGACCGCGCCCACATCAAAGACGGTGCGTTCCTCGGGATCGCCTCCCAGCCGCAGGCAAACGGCTCGTCGCGGGCCATGGAGGTCGTCGTCTTCCCCGAGGCCGCGCACGGTACGGGGGAAGGCAGCTACGCCTGGGATCTGCCCGGCTCCGGGGCGCGCTCGCAGATGACCAACGGTACGGCTTCGCGCTCGCTGATGACCAACGGCACGGCGCACGGAACGGGCGGCGCGGGCCTGACGCTCCAGTACAAGAGCGACGGCGGCACCTGGTCACAGAACATCACCCTGCCCGCCAACATCCCGGTCGTGACTTTTGTGCCCGGCAAGCTGTCTCAGCTCACGCCCGGCGCGCACGTCTTCATCGCTGGGCGACGCCTGCCGGGCGGTGTCATCGCCGCCGACCGCGTTCTGGTCGGCAAGAACGGCCTTGTCCCGCCCATGTAGGCACGGCCTCTCAGGCGGCTTCAGAAGACAGCAAGGCGACCCCATGAACCAGACGCTCACCGGCCTGCACCATGTCACGGCCATCGCCGGCGACCCGCAGGCGAACGTAGACTTCTACACCGACATTCTTGGCCTGCGGCTGGTTAAGAAGACCGTCAACTTCGACGACCCAGGCTCCTACCACTTCTACTACGGCGATGGGCTGGGCCGCCCCGGCACGCTGCTGACGTTCTTCGCTTGGCCCGGCGGGCGGCGCGGGCGGGTCGGGCTGGGGCAGGTCACGGCGGCGGCGTTGTCCGTCGGCCCGGACGCGCTGAACTTCTGGGCCGACCGCCTGCATGGGCATGGCGTGGCCGTCGAAGAACCCGTGACGCGCTTCGGTGAGACCGTCCTGCCCTTCACCGATCCCGACGGGATGCGCCTGGAACTCGTCGCCACGCCGAATGACACGCGGACGGGCTGGGCGGACGGACCCATCCCTGCCGCAGTGGCAGTTCATGGCCTCCACGCCGTCACCCTGCCCGAGCGCGACACCCGAGAGACAATCAAGCTGCTGACCGCGACGCTGGGCTTCCGCCGGGTCGCCGCCGAGGGCGATTGGACGCGCCTGGCGCTGGGCGGCGGAGGCGCGGGGACTTACGCCGATCTGTACGCGCTGCCCGACGCGCTGCCCGGACAGGTCGCCGTGGGCAACATCCACCACGTCGCCTGGGCGACCCCGGACGACGCCCAGGAGCAGGCCTGGCTGCGCCAGCTTGGGGCGCTGGGGGTGGGCGTCAGCCCGGTCATGGACCGCGATTACTTCCACTCGATCTATTTCCCCGAGCCGGGCGGCGTCCTGTTCGAGATCGCGACGGGCAACCCCGGCTTCGCCACCGACGAGGCACCCGAAGCACTGGGCACGAGCTTGTGCCTGCCGGCAAAGCTGGAGCCGATGCGGGCACGGATCGAGGCCCGACTGCCGCCGGTGTCTGTCCCAAAATCCGGCTCGCGCGGGGGCATCTGATGGCAGATGAACGGGCTGACGAGTTAGGCTTCCGGCATCGCTGGGTGCCAGCCGCCGATGCCGCCGCCGCGCCGACCCTGCTGCTGCTGCACGGGACCGGCGGCAATGAAAGCGACCTGCTCCCGCTGGGCCGGATGCTGGACCCGAGCGCGAACCTGCTCAGTCCGCGCGGCCGGGTGCTGGAAAACGGGATGCCGCGCTTCTTCCGGCGGCTGGCCGAGGGCGTTTTCGATGTCCCCGACCTGATCGCGCAGACAGAAGCTCTGGCGGAATTCGTTGGGGTGGCGGCGGACACCTACGGCTTCGACGCGCGGCGAGTCACGGGGGTGGGGTTCTCCAACGGCGCGAACACCGCGGGCGGGCTGCTGCTGCTCCGGCCCCGTGTGCTCCACGCCGCCGTCCTGCTGCACCCCATGGTGCCGCTTGTCCCCGAGACGCCCCCCGATCTTGCCGATGTCCGTGTGTTCATCGGCGCGGGCCGGCAGGACCCACTGTGCCCGGCTGCGGAAACCGAGCGCCTGGCATCTTTGCTGCGGGGGTACGCCGCCGAGGTCATGCTCCACTGGGAACCCGGAGGGCACAGCCTGACCCGCGAGGAGGCACAGGCGGCGGCGGGCTGGCTCAAGGGGTGAGGCTCCTGTCCCCTAGCGCCAGCCCGAGAACTCCGTCCCACGCATCAGGCAGCTCTCGCGGCCCGTAATCAGCGGCTGGCCGTCCGGGTAGAGCTTCTCCTGGCGGGCCGGCCAGTGTGGGTCGGTGTGGTACGACGCCCAGGCGCGCTCGCGGTGGGCCAGGTTCTCAAAGACGAGCATCACCGTCAGGCGCGGCGAGACGCCGATGTAGGTGGTCCACATCCCCATGATGTACATCCCGTGACTCTCCATCGCCGGTGCCGCGTCTTCCCCGAACCACTCGGTCACGCGCGCGAGATGTGCCGACTGGTCGCAGCGGTACGTCCGCAGCTCGAAGATGCCGCCCGTCAGGCGGGGCGGCTGGCCGTGTCCGTGCGGCAGGCGCGAGGAGGCCGTCGGCTTCAGGATGGTATTGGTGACGGTATGGGTCGGGTTGCCTCCCCAGCGGGCATTGGTCTCGGCCAGGACCTGCCGCCATTCGGGGTTCGCGTCGAAGGCGTCCCAATTTTCCTGTCGCTGGGCCAGGTTCTCCCAGGCGAGCATATACGTCAGGCGCGGGCTTTGCGGGCCGACCAGCACGCTCCAGAAGCCGACCGGGACGATCCCACCCTGTTCCCAAAGGCGCAGAACGGGGTCGGCGAAACGGCTCGTGATGAGGTCCAGGCCCCGGTCGCTGCGGATATCGTACTGGCGGAGTTCGTAGAGCATAAGTGCTTGCGTTTTTCCCGGAACCGGGGCGCGCTAATCAATGGGGGCTAATCAACGAGGGCTAGTCGCTGCGGGCGGACTCGGCCCCCGTCTCTTTCAGGTGGAAATAGGCTTGCAGCATCGCGCGGGCGACCTTGCCCGCCGTGGAGCCGCCGTGTCCGCCGTGTTCGACGATGGCGGCGATGGCGATGGTGGGGTGGTCGTAGGGTGCGAAGCAGATGAACAAACCGTGCGTCATGGCCGCCCCGTAGGTCTGGGCCGAGCCGGTCTTGGCGGCCACAGCGAGGTCCTTGAAGCTGACGATCTTGCCGGTGCCGGACGTGACCGTCGCCCGCATCGCCCGCCGGACCGCCTCCATGTTGACCGGGCTGACCGGCACGTGCCGGACGACGGTAGGCCGGCTGCGGAAGAGGACGTTTCCGGCCGCGCCGCCGGTGACTTTGGCGACCACGTAGGGCCGGAGCACGTTCCCGCCGTTGGCCAGCGTGGCCGCGACGCGGGCCATCTGAAGGGGCGTGGTCAGCACGTCGCCCTGGCCGATGGACATGTGCAGCGTGTCGCCGGGGAACCATCGGGCGTAGGACGCGCCGAGTCGTTTGTAGCGCCGGGCCTTCCAGGCAGGGGAGGGGATGGAGCCGATGTCCTCGGGCAGGTCTAGTCCGGTCTTCTCGGCCAGCCCGAACTGCTCCGAATAGTAGGCAAGCCTCTCCGGCCCAATCTTGCGGCCCGCGATGTAGAAGAAGACGTCGCACGACTGCGCGATGGCCTTGGTGAAGTCCGTCTCGCCGTGCGTCTCCCAGCAGCCGAAGCGGGCGCGGCCCAGGTGGAACGAGCCGGGGCAGTAGACCGCGCTGTGTGTGGTGATTGCCCCCGTTTCCAGGCCCGCCGCCGCCACGACCGGCTTGAAGGTCGAGCCGGGCGGGTACATCGCGTCGATGGCCCGGTCGATCAGCGGATGGGCGGCGTTGTTGTTCAGCGGGTTCCAGTCTTTGGCCGCGATGCCCGTCGCGAACTTGTCCGGGTCGAAGGTCGGGGCGGACACCATCGCCCGGACCGCCCCGGTGCGCGGGTCCAGGGCGACGGCGGCCCCGACGAACTTGTGCTCCTTGAACACGCGCTCCGCCGCCGCCTGGGTCGGCGCGTCCAGCGTCAGGGTCAGCGTCCCGCCCGGCGTGGCGTCCTCGTGGGTGAGAGCGCGGATCGTGCGCCCGTGCGCGTCGATCTGGACGTCCGTCCCGCCGGGGCGGCCCCGCAGAAACGACTCGTAGGCGGCTTCGACGCCGGTCTTGCCCAGAAAATCGTCGCTGAAGTAGCCCTGTGCCCGCCGCGTCTTCCACTCCTCGTCGTTGATCCGGCCCATCGTGCCCAGCAGGTGCGCGGCCAGCGTCCCCTTGGGATACCAGCGGACCGACTCGGGCTGGGTGCTGACGCCGGGCAGGAACGGCTTGTTTTCCTCGATCTGCGTCACCGCCGCCAGCGGCACGTCCAGGGCGATGCGGACGGGATCGTAAGGGTTCTGTTGGCTGTCGGCGATGGTCTGCTGGATGTCACCCGGCGCGGCCCCCAGCAGCGCGGCCAGACGCCCGAGCACGACCGGGTTCTTGGCGACATCGGGCGTGGCGTAGATCGCCAGCCGGGGCCGATTGGCGGCGAGCAGCGCCCCGTGCCGGTCCACGATCATGCCGCGCGGGGCCAGGGTGCGGATGCGCCGCGCCTGGTTGGCCGCAGCGGCGTCGCGGAAGTCGTCGCCGTGGGCGATCTGCAAGAACCACAGGCGGCCTACCAGTGCCAGGAACAGCAAGGCGATGACGACGCCGAATCCCCAGGCGCGCTGCTGGGCGGCCCGCTTGGTCTGCTGGCGGGACGGCGGGGCCGACCGGGGTGCGGGGCGCAGCGATGGGGGGGAGATCATGTATGCAACATACGGGCAGTGCGCTGGGAAGGTTACGCGGCCTGAACGGCTACGCCGTGTAGCTCAAACAGGCGCGGATGTCGTCCTCGGTAAGACAGAGGGAAATCCGATAAGACTTCCTGATGCGTCATGCCCGCCGCGAGATATGACAGGGCATCATGCACCGTGATACGCATATCACGAATGCAGGGCGCAACTGCTCCCGCCGGGGGTCGAACCCGGATACACTCTTATAAGGGGTGGGCATTGGCCGTTATGCGACGGGAGCTTGAGGAGACGCTGCCGAAGCGAATGCTCTGTAAATGTATGCCAGGTATCATGTCTTTCTCCTTTCTCCCGTCAGCAAAAACATCATTCTGCCGCCGCGCTCTCCTTTATTGCTCGCCCGGCGGCGGGGAGTACATGCGGCTGTAGGAGTGCGGCTCCTGACCGCGTGGGAAGGTCCGGGTGACGGTCTGCGGGTCCCACTTGGTCGCGCGCAGGCCGTCCTCGGGGTTGATGTCCATCGTCACGGTGTCGTCCGTGGAGTGGTGCCGGCGATGGCGGCGTGAGCGCGGGCCGTCGGAACTGTCGGACGGGGCGGTGGGCGCAGGCGCGTCATTCGGGCTATTGCCGTTGTCACTGCCACCGCCGCCGCTGGCGTCCGGCGGGGCGCTGTAGTTGGGGGACAGGGCGGTCGGCTGCGACCCCGCCGTGAACGTCTCTGGGTGGGAGCCGGGCGTACCCTCGGGGGCGAGGAGGCCGCTGCCGTCGTCCACGTTGACCGTCACGGTCCCGTCACCGTTGTCGTGGGGGCGGGAGGCGCGCGGCCTGCGGCGGGGGGTTGGCGAGTCCGGGGGCGTGTCGGTGTTGTCGGGCGGTGTCGGGGTCCCGTCCGCGTTGACGGCGGCGGCCTCGTCGGCCTTGGTGACGGGCTTGACGACCGGGGCCTGCTTGGCCTTCAGCCGCGCAGCCTCGCGGGCGCGGGCGGCGTGGAAGATGGGCAGCGACTGGCTCATGAACTTCGCCCAGATCGGGGCGCAGACCGTGGCCCCCCAGGCGTTGCCTTCCATCTCCTGGCCGTAGGCCGGGGGCAGGTTCTTGGAGCGGTAAATGGGGTGGCCTGCCCAGACCGCGCAAACCAGGTCGGGCGTGTAGCCGACGAACCAGACATCTTTGTGCCCCTGCGTCGTGCCGGTCTTGCCGCGGGCATCCGGCACCTGGTCCGCCACGACGTGACCCGTGCCGCGCGGCTCGGTGACGACCGCGCGCAGCATGTCATCGAGCTGAGTCACCGTTTCTTTCTGCAAAACGTGCGTCTCGATGACCGGCGGGACGTCTTCGATGACGTTGTCCTGCATGTCCGCGAGCCGCGTCCAGGCCGCCGGCTCGGGGTGGTTGCCGCCCGCAGGGAACGTCGAGTAGACGCTCGCCATCTCCAGCGGCGTCACGCCGCTCGACCCCAGGGCCAGCGAGAGGACCGGGTCGAGCGGCGAGTGGATGCCCATCATGCGGGCATAGCGCACCGCAGTCTGCGGCCCAATCAGGTGCAGGACCTTGACGGCGGGGACGTTAATCGAGTAGGCCATCGCCGTCCGCAGGTCCACGTAGCCGTCGGAGTAGCCGTTGTCGTCTTTGGGCACGTAGGGCTTGCCGCCGGCGGGGAAGACGACGCGGGCATCGAGGACGCGGGTGCTTTCCTTGACCGACCCGTCGTTGATGGCGGCGGAGTAGACCACGGCCTTGAACGACGAGCCGGGCTGGCGGCGGGCCTGGGTGGCGATGTTGAACTGGCTCTTCTTGTAGTCCGTGCCGCCCACCATGGCCTTGATCTCGCCGGTCTTGGGATCGAGCGCGACCAGGCAGCCCTGGGTCGGCCCGCGCCCGCCCGCCCGCGCGATGCCTTCCTTGACCTCGCGCTCGGCGATCTGCTGCATGGCCCAGTTCAGGGTCGTGTAGACTTTAAGATTGCCCTCGTAGATTCGGTCCGCGCCGTATTTGCGCCGGAGCTGGTCCACGACGTAGTTGACGAAAAACGGCGCGTGGAATATCTGGCTGCCCTGCGACGGTGCCTTGGCCCCGGCCAGCTTGATCGGCTCTTTGACGGCGTGCTGGAACTGGGGCATCGTGATCATGCCCTGCCCCAGCATCTGCTCCAAGACGCGGCGCTGCTGGCCGCGCGAGGCTTTCATGTCTTTGTAAGGGTTGTAGTCGTTGGGGCGGTTCGGCAGGCCCGCCAGCAGGGCGCACTGGGCCAGGTCGAGCTGCTTGACGTGCCGATTGAAGTAGACTTCGGCGGCGGCCTCGACGCCGTAAGCGCCGCTGCCGTAGTTGACCTGGTTCAGGTACATCGTCAGGATGTCCTGCTTGGTGTAGCTCGATTCGATCTGGTGGGCGACGATCAGCTCGTTGAACTTGCGCCCGGCCGACTTGCGCCGGTCCAGCCCTTCGACCCCGAGGTTGCGGGCGAGCTGCTGGGTGATCGTGCTGCCGCCCTCACCCTTCAGGTCGCTGTGCCGGATGTTGCTGTAAAGCGCGCGCGCGATGCCCTTGAAGTCCACGCCCGAGTGCGAATAAAACCGCTTGTCCTCGAACGCCACGGTGGCGTCCATCAGGTTCTTGGGGATGTCCTCGACGGGAACCACGCGCCGCCGCTCGGTAAAGAACTCCGCCAGCGGCGTCCCGTCGGACGAGTAGACGTAGGTGATGCCCAGCGGCGTCCCGTTGATGTCGATGGTGCTGGGCGTCCCGTAAAGCCGCAGGAACACCCAGGCAATCAGCGTGACGAGGGCCAGCAGGGTGAAGAACGTCACGACCTGGAAGAAGGCCTTGACGCCCCGCCAGAAGCCGGAGCCTTTGCGCTTGGGCGCGGGGCGTTTGCCGTTCGGCGTCGTGGGCTGCTGCGGGGCGGCGGGACGTCGTGGTGGTGTGCTTGTAGTCGCCATAATGCCTCTTTTGGTATTATAGGGGCGTGGAAGAGGCTTTGTCAAGGGAGCGGACAAGCCTGAGACGGGTAATCAGGTATAATACCCGCATCTTCGGCGTGTTTGTTCACGCGAATCTCAACCATGCCCATTCTCCCAACCCGCCCTCACAGCCGCCGCCTGTCCGTCCTGATGCCGGTCTTCAACGAGGAAGACACGGTCGCGCGCATCGTCGCCGACGTGCTGGCGCTGCCGCTTGATTTGGAGCTGATCGTTGTGGACGACGGCTCGACCGATGGCACCCGCGCCCGGCTCCGCGCCCTGGAGGCCGCGCACGACCCGCACCTGAAGATCGTCTACGCGCCGCAGAACGCCGGCAAGGGCGCGGCGATCCGCGTCGCGCTGTCCCACGCGCGGGGCGAGGTCGTGGTCATCCAAGACGCCGATTGTGAGTACGACCCACGCGACTTCGTGCCGATGCTGGCCCGGATCGATGCCGGCGCGGCCATCGTCTACGGTACGCGCCTGTCGCGCGAGGCGGCCCGGATGAACGACGAGGCCCGCGACAAATTCTTCTACGCGCGCCGCCTGCTGCCCATGCTGACGAACGCGCTGTTCGGGACGCGGATCACCGACGAGGCGACCTGCTACAAGATGTTCCGCCGCCCCGTCCTCCAATCTTTCCCCCTGCGCTGCGAGCGCTTCGACTTCTGCCCCGAGGTGACGGCCAAAGCCGTCAAGCGCGGCTACCAAATCTATGAGGTGCCGGTCCATTACCATCCGCGCACTGCCGCCCAAGGCAAGAAGATCGGCTGGCGCGACGCCTTCGAGGCCGCCTGGTCACTGCTCCGCTACCGATTTTTGGACTAGAATATGCCCGTGACCGTGACCATCGTACAGACCCCGTCCGAGCGCGCCCAGTGCTACGCCATCCGCGAGGCCGTGTTCGTTGCGGAACAGGCCGTGCCGCTCGAACTGGAGATGGACGAATACGACGACTTGGCGACCCACTTCCTGCTGCGCGACGGCGACGCGCCGCTGGCGACGGCGCGGCTGCTGGACAAGCACGGCCTGGCGAAGATCGGGCGCGTCGCCGTCGTCAAAGAGGCGCGCGGGCGCGGCCTGGGCCTGGTCATCATGCGGGCCGTCATGGAGGAGTCGCGCCGCCTCGGGTTCACCGAGTCCATCTTGGACGCGCAGACCTACGCCCTCCCCTTCTACGCGCGCCTGGGCTTCGTGGCCGAAGGCGATGAGTTCGACGACGCCGGCATCCCCCACTTCCTGATGCGCCTGCGGCTGTAGGTGATGGGTGTATGCAAAGAAGACCCGGCACTGAAAGCCCTCCGGGTCCGCCCTCTGGGTAGCCAGTGCTGACCAGTGCGGGCTGGGCCACCCGGAGAAAGTCGCTCCGCGACTGAAGGACGGCAATTACGGCCTGTTCCTCAGCCCCGGAGGGGCTTTTCCTGTATTTGGGTAGCCCGGCACTTTCAGTGCCGGGCCGGTTTCATCCATCCCCGCTCTACACATATTGCCGCCCCTCGCAGACGTAACGCGGGTGGCCTGATACCTGCCCGTGGTCGGTCTCGGGCCAGGACAGGGCCGCGCCGACGGCGGCGACCAGGGCGTCCAGCGCGTCGCCCGCTGGGTCCAGCATCAGCAGGCGGCGGCGGACGCGGCCCACCGAGACGTGCGGGGCCAGGCCCGCCAGTATCTCGCGCCGGGCGCGGCGGTGCGATGAGGCAAGCGCCCCCGCCCCTGCGCGCTTGTAGCCCGTATGGGGCAGGCCCAGGCACCGTAGGGTGCTTGAGGGGCAGGCCTCGACCAGCACACGCGCCGACTGGGCCAGGCGCGTGTAGGCGAACGGCAGGATCGCCGTTCCCTCGGTCGCCCACAGTGGCCCCAGCACGTCCCGCATCCCGTAGAACGTCTGGTAGATGATCCGGTAGCTGTAGGTGTCCCACGGTGCCTGCGTCTCCATGTCGGTCAGGCGGCGGATGTGGCCTTTATGGCCCAAGGCTTGAGCGCGACGCAGGCATTCGACGCCCGCCCCATAGGCGTCCTCGCCCCACTCACGCAAAAAACCCACCTGGGCCGGCCAGCCGTCCTTGGCTGCCTCGGGCTGCACTTCCAGCGGCAGGCCGAATGGGAAGCCCAAGGCCCAGAGCGCACTGTGAGAAGCGGCGATCTGAGACACGAGATGCGCCAAGACCGGCTCGCGCTCAGGGACGCCGCAGAGCGCGTCCAGCCGTGCCAGCCGGGTCAGCTTGTAGGGGGCAGGGGCATCGTCCCGCGCGTCCCGCTCGATTCGTGCGAGCCAGGCGTGGCGGCCCGCCAGCCGCGCGCCGCTGAAGTCCACGCCGTAGATGGCATTGAAGGCGGGCGCGTCGAATACCTGGGTGGGTGGAGTGTTCGGAGGCGCGTCGTAGGGGTTCCGCGCCCATCTACTCCGCCAGCGACTCGCGGCCCGGCGGCGGCGCGAAGGCCAGGTGGCGGAACGCGGGCCAGTCTTCCAAATCCTGCGCGTAGTCTTCCGGGTCGTCGGCGAAGAAGTAGTCGTAGCCTGTGAACAGGTGCTCGAAGGGGATGCCGACTGCTTCGGCCAGCGCGTCTAATGGGCCGCCGGCGAATTGCCCGGCATTCGCTTGGGCTTCGCGGAGAATTGTTGTCAAGCGCGCGGGCGGGACGCGCAGGATGGGGGCCAGGACATCGGCGTCGCCCGCGTAGAGCGCTACCTCGCTGGGCGTTTCGGCGACGGTCGAGGGGTCGTCGGCGAAGCGGTCCCGGACCTCACCATCGTCGTAATAGGTGTAGCCCCAGTGGACGTCCTCGGCGACCCACACTTCCAGGACGGGGAGGCTTGCTAGGGCCGACAGACGCCGCGCCAGCAGGCCGCTGTCCTGCCAGTCGTCGGCGTAGACCGACACCCAGCCCGTCCCCGCCGCGCCGCTGACGAGGACGCCGAACCAGGCGTCACCGGGGGGCAGCGCGTCCTCGTCCTCGACTGCGACAGAGGCGGCAACGTTCCCCAAGTCCGAACAGCCTTCACTGAGGCAGATGTCCGTCACCAGTTTGCGTATTTGGGTGGCGTCGGCGGTGCGGATATTGACGCTGATGTAGTAGCCGCTCATGTTCTCGTTTCCTGCCGCAGCCCGGCGGGGACGACGGCGCGGTCCAGGCGGTCGAAGCCGAACTGCACCAGGAGGGCCAGCGCGGCGGCGGGGATGGCCCCGGCCAGGATTGTGTCGGTGTTGACGGTCGCAAGGCCCGTCACGATGCGCTCGCCGTAGCCGCCCGCGCCGATGAAGGCGGCGATAGTGGCCGTGCCGACGTTGATGACGGCGGACGTCTTGATGCCCGCAAAGATCGCCCGTGCGGCCAGCGGCAGCTCGATCAGCCGCAGCCGTGCGCCGGGCGGCAGGCCCAGGGCTTGGGCCGACTCGCGCAGGGCGGGCGGGATGTCGGTCAGGCCGGTGTAGGTGTTGCGGACGATGGGCAGCAGCGAGTACAGGAACAGGGCGATCAGCGCGGGCAGCGCGCCGGTGCCGGCGAGGGGAATCAAAAAGGCCAGCAGGGCCAAAGAGGGGATGGTCTGGATCAGGCCCACGGTTGATAAGATCGGCCCGGCGGCCCCGCCGCGCCGGGCGGCCCAGATGCCCAGCGGGACGCCGACCAGGATGCTGAAGAAGAGCGAGACGAACACCAGGAAGAGGTGCTGCCCGGTCAGCGGCCAGAAGTCCGGGCCGAACAGCTTGGCCCAGAAGCCGTTGCCCCCGCGCGGCGCTGCCTCGCCGCCCTGAACCTTGAGGTCATTCTTTAGAAACTCGGCGGCGACGGCGGCGAACGACACCCCGCGCAGGTCGGCCTCGGCGTTCATGGCGATCATGCGAGGCAGCGGGATGCGGCCCCGCAAGGTCTGAAAAGCAGCCCAGGCTTTGGGGTGCGCCTGCGGAAAGCCCAGGCGGTACAGCAGCACGGTGTCGTAGACGGGGAAGAAGTGCCTGTCGTCGGTCAGCGTCCGCATCTTGTACTTGGCGAGCTGGGCATCGGTCGTGTAGATGTCCATGACGTCGATGCCGCCCGCGTTCAGGGCCGCATACGCCAGCCCGTGGTCCAGGCCGCGCGGGGCGAAGTCCGGCAGTTTATAGGCAGCCTTGAGGCCGGGCCAGCCGTCGGCCCGGCCCAAGAACTCCTGCGTGAAGCCCAGCTTCAGGTCGGGGTGCTTGGCGAGGTCGGAGAGTGTGCGGATGCCGAGCCGCTGGGCCACGTCTTCGCGCATGGCAAGCGCGTAGTTGTCGTTGAACCCCAGGGGGATGCCGACGCCGATGCCCTGCGCCTCCATCTCCGTGTTGAGCTGGTCCAGGCTGCCTGTCTTCTTGTCTTTGAGTATTTCTTGGGCAATGGTTGCCGTGTAGTCGGGGTAGACGTCCACATCGCCACGCTTCAGGGCGGCATAAACAATAGCCGTGTTGCCCAGCCCCTGCTTGTGTGTGGCGTCCCCGTCGCCCGCCGACCGGGCGAGCTGCGTCAATATCTCGCCCAATATGTAGGACTCGGTGAACCGCTTGGACCCGACCGTCATGGGCCGGGCGCAGGCGGGGAGGGACAAGAGGAGCAGCAGGATTAGGATGGAGGCGGCGCGGAGGAGACCTACCCCCGCCGAGGACGGCAGATACGAAGTAATGCCCTCCTGGGCATACCCCTCCCTAAGAAGGAAGGGTGAAGAGCCTTCCCCCGTGCCTCCTCTGACTCCCCCTTCCTTCTCAGGGAAGGGGGTTGGGGGGTTAGGTTCTTTCGTCATCGCTGCGCCTCCGGCATGGGCGGCAGGGGCGAGCGCTGGGCGCGGATGAAGTCGGAAACATACGGCTCGGTGGGGCGCTGCAAGAGGTCGTCCAACGTCCCCGCCTGCACGATCTTCCCGTCGCGCATCAGAACGATGGTGTCCCCGAAGTAGGCCGCCTCGCCCATGTCGTGCGTCACCAGCACGACCGTCTTGCCCAGCCGGGCGAAGATGTCTTTGAGCTGCGTCTGAAGCTCGCTGCGGGTGATCGGGTCCAGCGCGCCCAGCGGCTCGTCTAAAAGCAGCAGGGGCGGGTCCAGCATCAGGGCGCGCATCAGGCCCACGCGCTGCCGCTGCCCGCCGGACAGGGCGGACGGGTAGCGCGACAGCGACTCGGGGGGGAGCTGCACGAGCCGGGCCATCTCGGCGATGCGGGCGTCTACTTCCCCAATCGGCTTCCCCAAAAAACGAGCCAGCAGGGCGACGTTCTGCCCCGCCGTCAGGTGCGGGAACAGGCCGCCGTCCTGGATCACGTAGCCCATCCGGTGCCGCTGCGCCTCGGCATTGGCGGGCGTCAGCGGCGCGTCGTCGATCACGACTTGGCCCGCGTCCGGCGTGATCAGGCCGACCAGGAGCCGCAGCAGGGTGGACTTGCCGCACCCGGAGGGGCCGATCAGGACCGTGGTCCGGCCCGGCGTCAGCGTCAAATCCGTCGGCGCGAGGGCGATGCGCCCGCCGTAAGACTTGGAAATGTTTTGGACTGCGATCATGACAAAGATGCGGTGGAACGCGCGGGCCGATTCTTTTGTTCCGCCGCCTGTGTTGCATATTTCGGCGCGGACGGGGGAAACCCCTGCCGCAAATCCGGTAAGGGCCAAGCGGAAACGGAGAAAAGGCGTATGACAAGGCTTACAAGTAGATTCGCGGACAGATTCGCAGGCAAGGTCTGCCTGGTGACGGGCGGCGGTTCGGGGATCGGGCGAGCCACCTGTCTGCGCCTGGCCTACGAAGGCGGGAAGGTCGCCGTGGTGGACCGCAACCCCGAAGGGGAAGGCACGGCGGACCGTATCTGCGAGAGCGGCGGGTCGGCGATCTTCTCCAAGGCGGACGTCTCACAGCCCGACGATGTCCGCGAGGCGGTGGCCGCCGCCGTGGCCCGCTGGGGCCACATCGACGTTCTGGTGAACAACGCGGCCACGATGACGTTCCTGCCCCTGCTGGAGACATCCGAGGAGGAATGGGACCGGCTGATGGGCACCAACCTGCGCTCGGTTTTTCTGCTGTGCAAGTACGGCGTCCCGTCCATGCCCGACGGCTCGGTCATCGTCAACGTCTCCTCGGTCCACGCCCACGCCACCACCAAAGGGGTCGTGCCGTATGCCGCCTCTAAGGGCGGGGTCGAGGCCTTCACGCGCGGCTTCAGCGAGGAGATAATCGAGCGGCGCATCCGCGTCAACTGCGTCGCCCCCGGCGCGGTGGACACGCCGATGCTCTGGGACAACCCGAACGTCAAGAGCGGCGCGGAGGCCGTGAGCGGCGCGGTCGGCTGGCCGGACGACATCGCCGCGACCATCGCCTTTATGGCCTCCGACGAGGCGCGCTTCATCACCGGCAAGACGCTGATCGCCGACGGCGGGCGGCTGGACACGCTGTAGGCTACTACGGGGCGGGGGCTGGGGCCGGCGCGTCGGCGGACTGGATGGGGATGATGCCGCCCATCGCCTGGACCGCGCGCAGGTTGACGAAGATGAGCTGCCCCACCGACCCGGCCTTGGGCTGGGCTGGGTGCGACTGGGCGTTGGTCACGGGCACGTCGTAGCACACCAGAAACGTCTCGCCCCCAGCCTGGGCGGTCTCGCCCCGCGTCGCATACTGCGACGGCTTGCCCTGCCCGTCCACCAAAAAGACCAGGTGATAGGTGGGGCCAATCTGTTCTGCCTTGAGCGCCAGCGGGTACGTCTTGCCAGCGTACAGGTCGGCAACCGTGCCGGGCGCGGCGGCGAGGGGAGCCGGCGCGGCCTTAATGGGCGGCGTCAGGCGCATCGCCGCCAGGCCCAGCAGCGTTCCGGCGGCCAAGCCGCCGAGCAGCGCGGCGGCTGTCATCGTTTTGGGTCTCATGTTTTCCTCGCTGATGTCAAACAGGCTTCAGGCGGGCGGTCAGCCGGAGATCAACACGGGTAGATAAAAACTATTCGTTTCTGCCCGTCTCGGTGCCGGGCGGCTTGTCACCCCCTCTTCGCCTGGCGCGTCGTCCCCCGCTCGGTCAGCGGGATGGCGGCGAGCCACTCGGGGAGGGCGTCGGGGGCGAACTTCTCGACGTCCAGTTTGAGAAGCGACTCTAAAGGGACTCCGAAGTCCACGGCCCCGCCGCTGCGGTCGGCCAGGACGCCGACGCCGACCAGGTTGCCGCTATAACCCTCGACGACCTCCAGCGTGTCCCGGACGCTGCCGCCCGTGGTCAGGATGTCGTCCACGACCAGCACGTTCTCGCCTTCGCGGATCTCGAAGCCGCGTCGGAGGACGCGGCCCTTGCCGTCGTCGCCGCGCTCGGCGAAGATGCCGCGCACGCCCAGGCTCTTCGCCACCTCGTAAGCCAGCAGGACGCCGCCGGTGGTCGGGCCGACGACGACCTGCACCTCGTCCCCTGCGAACCGCCGGGCGATTTCTTGACAAAGACGCTCCACGTAGGGCGGGAACTGCAAGACTTGGAACTTCTCCAAGTAGACCGCGCTGTGGTAGCCCGAGGCCAGCAAAAAGTGGCCTTCCAGCAGCGCACCCGAATCGCGGAACATTTGTAAAACTTCGTCGTTGGTCAGCATAGGCGCGTTGTTCGGCAGGGTCGCGCGCGATTCCTGCCGCCCGCGACCAGATGCCTAACTTGACTCCGCGCCCCCTTTGCCAGTATACTGTGTCGGCTTCCTGAACGCTCCGAGACGGCTGCCGATGGCTCCAAGACACTCATGGCGAACACGACCACCACATCTCCGGCCCCTGCCGTGGCCCCCATGCCTTTGGGGGTGGCATCACTGAGGGCGCTCGGCTGTCTGTTCGCCGTGGTGCTCACTTACCTCGGCGAGATTTTGATTCTGTTCGGCCTGGCGGTCCGCTCGGCCCGGCGGGGCGTGAACGCGCGCGACCTGACCGAGCAGATGGCGTCGCTGGGCGTCAACTCGGTCGCCATCGCCATGCTGACGGCGACCACGTCGGGGGCGGTCCTGGCCCTGTACTTCGCGCCGTTCCTGAAGCAGTACGGCGCGGAGGGCTTTACGGGCGCGGTCGTGGCCCTGGCAATCGCCCGCGAGCTGGGGCCTGTCCTGACCGGCGTGGTCGTGGCGGCCCGCGCCGGCTCGGCCATCGCCGCGGAGCTTGGGACGATGAAGGTGACCGAGCAGATCGACGCCCTGCGCGCGCTTGCGGTCAGCCCGGTCCAGTATCTGGTCGTGCCGCGCGTCCTGGCCGCCGTGATCATGGTGCCGCTGGTCGGTGCGCTGGCCGACGCCGGGGGCATTCTAGGCGGCTATCTGATCTCGCAGACCGAGGGCGTCCTGGGCGTGACCTACCTGAACTCGATCAAGCAGTTTTTGACGCCGGCGGACTTCGTGAAGGGCATCATCAAGACGGTCATTTTTGGGATCATCATCGCCCTGGTCGGCTGCCATCAGGGGCTGGCGACGCGGGGCGGGGCGACCGAGGTGGGGCGGGCAACGACCAACGCCGTCGTTCTGTCTATCGTGCTGATCTACATCGCAAACTTCGTGCTGACGTATTTCATGTTCTCCCAGGTGACCTCGATTTGACAGCCCATGCCCACACCGACGAGGCTGGGGCGGCCCCGGAGGCCGAGGACGTCTGGGACGAGCCGGCCTGGATCGAGGCCCGCAACGTGCGCTACACGGTCGGGGAGAAGCAGGTCCTGCGCGGCGTCACTTTGGGCGTCGCGCCGGGCGAGATTTTGTGTGTCATGGGCATGTCCGGGTGCGGCAAGACGACTCTGCTGCACTGCATCGGGGGCCTGACCGCAGCGACGGACGGCGAGATTCGGATCGGTGACTCGCAGATCGTGGGGATGTCCGAGGACGCGCTGAACCACGTCCGCGAGCGCATGGGCATGGTGTTCCAGTACGCGGCCCTGTTTGATTCGCTCTCGGTCTTCGAGAACGTGGCGTTCGGCCTGCGCCGGCGGCGCAAGATGGCACTGGACGAGATCAAGAAGACCGTGGCCGAGAAGCTGGCCCTGGTCGGAATGGCGGGCACCGAGGCGCTGTACCCGTCGCAGCTTTCGGGCGGCATGGCGAAGCGGGTAGGGCTGGCGCGGGCCATCGCCATCTCGCCGGAGATTTTGCTGTACGACGAGCCGACGTCGGGCCTGGACCCGGTCGTGGCGAGCGTGGTGGACGAGCTGATCATGCAGATGCGGGACAAGCTGGGTGTGACCAGCATCGTCGTATCACACAACATCACCAGCATCTTTCGGATCAGCGACCGGGTCGCTATGCTGCACGAGGGGCGGGTGCAGGCGATGGGGACGCCGGAGCAGATCCAGGCGTCGGAAGACCCCATCGTCCGCCAGTTCATCGAGGGCCGCTCGCAGGGACCGATCGCAGTCGCGCGGCGATAGAAGAAGCCCGGAAGGCCCCCTAGCCCCCAAGAGTGGGGGGACTCTTCCGGCCTCTCGCGGAGCACTTCGGGCAGCCCGGCGCGGATGGAATCAACTATTTATGGCGACACTGGGAAACGCAGGACGGGTGGGGCTGGTGGCCGTGGTCGCGGCCCTGCTGTTCGGCGGGATGTGGGTCTTCCTCAAAGGCGGGCTTGCCAACAACAACACTTACGCTTTTGATGTCCTGTTCGACGACGCGCACGGCGTCACGACGGACACGCCGGTGACACTGGCGGGCGTCCAGGTCGGCAAGGTGGAAAAGGTCGGCCTGGTGGGCCAGAAGGCCGTCCTGCGCCTGCGCGTCCGCGACAAGATCAACGGGCAGCCGTTCCGGGTCGCCAAAGGCTCGAAGTTCCTGATCGTCACGCCCCTGCTCGGCGCGACGGGGACGGTGACGATTCTGCCGCCGATCAACCCGAGCCTGACGCAGCACGGCGACATCCAGGATGGTGAGGCGGATCTGATCGGCGAGAAGACGGGCGACCTGAACGCCTCGTTCGCGCGGGCCAACGACCTTCTGACCCAGCTCGCCGAAACGTCCAAGCGCGCCGACAAGCTGATCGACGCGGCCACGAGCCTGGCGAGCAATCCGAAGCTGGAGGGGGGGCTGACGCAGACCGTCAGCAACATCAACGCGGCCTCGTCCAACGGCCTGAAGCTGACGAAGACGCTGAACGGCCTGCTGCTGTCCGACAACGCGCAGCTCGTCACCCTGCTGAACCAGACCAAGAGCGGGTCTCAGGTCGCGCTGGGCAACATCGAGCAGACCACGGGCGCGATCCGGGACGTGACCCAGCAGAACAAAGGTCAGATCGCCGGCATCGTCCGCAACCTGACGGATACGACGGCGGCTTTTGCGGGCCTGACGCAGCAGGCCAACCAGGCGCTGAAGGGTGGGACGGGTGAGAACCTGCGGGCCACGGTGTCCAACATCAAAGTCACCACGGCCAACCTGGCGGCGACCACGGCCAAGTTCAACGCCATCGCGGGCAGCTTCCAGTCGCTCAGTGGTGACCCGGCGGTGCAGCGCAATCTGCGCGAGACGCTGCAAAACATCCGGGACAGCTCGGAGCAGGCAACGTTCCTGCTGGAGCGCCTGAACAAGCTCGCCGGAGGCCGCCGCAAGACCGCCGCCGTGGTCATCCCCGGCGGCCCGTCCATCATCGTACCCGGCGCGGGCGGAACGGGTGGGGGCATCAAGCCGCCGGTCACGCCGGCCCCGCAGCGCGGGGCACCGCTGTTTCTGCCCCGCGTGGACCTGGTCGTGAACACGCGCCAGAGCCACTTCCGAACGGACATCGACGCCATCGTGCCGTTGAGCCTGGCCCCGGTGACGTTTATCCGGGGCGGCATCTACGGCCTGGCGGACAACAGCCGGCTTATCCTGGAGGGCGGTCAGGCCGTGGGGCGCGGCGGCCTGTTCGATGCCCGCGCGGGCCTGTATGCGTCCAAGCTGTCCGTCGGCGGCGACTACGGTCTGGGCCGTCCGGTGACGCTTTCGTTTGAGCTGTACGATCCGAACAACTATCATCTGGACGCACGGGGTGTCATCAAACTGGCCCCCGAATTGGGCCTGGTGATCGGCGGCGAAGATTTAACCCGCCACAGCGGCGGGCTGGTGGGATTGGAATACCGGCAATCACGATGAACTGTCCCTTCAGCCTTTAGCCAGTTAGCGGACGAACACAGGGCCAAATGTCTATCATTCGTAGTGAGATCGAAGGCTTCGAGTTTGATTGGTTCGCCGTAGATGGTGAAGGCCATCTTGCACTTTGCTGTTCTAATGGTTGGGGGAACATTCCCCCGAAGGTGCTAGAAAAATGGTCGTTTGATGAGCCATGGGGCCAATTTGTGAGCCTTCTGCTCAAGATACTGCCTGAGATAGGCACGGTGAGCAACTATGTGCCTGGAATGGCGGGATGCCCTGAATGGGAAGCGCTTACGGAGCGAGGATTGTTCGTATATGATTGGCATTCCAGGGATGGGTACTTACGCATCCGTGTACCGAGCAAACCAATTTATATTGAGCAATGCCAACAGGAGTTAGAGCAGGATTTGCGGGCGGTTCGTATGAGCGGTTTATACTTTAAGCAGAGTATTAATCTCACCATAGAGGCTGCCACTTAAAAAATGCCGCAGTAGATCGTCACCTAGCTGTGACATGTCATAACCTATTATTCACACACAGCAAAGGAAGCACACACCATGAAAACGAAGATCAGGCGGGCGACGAAAGTCATCTTGATGCAGGACATCGAGCACCAGGGCAAGCAGGGCGATGTCGTCGCCGTCGCTGACGGGTACGCCCGCAACTACCTGTACCCCCGCAAGCTCGCCGTTGAGGCCGCCGGGGGCGCGCTCAAAAACCTCCAGGCCAAACACGCTTTGGAAGAGCGCCGGACCGAGAAACAGCGGGCTGACGCGGACCGCACGGCGGAGCAGCTCAGCGAGAAGACCATCACGCTGCGCGTCCGGGCCGGCGAGAACAGCCGCCTGTACGGGCGCATCACGGCCTCGGACATCGCCGAGGCCGCCGAGCGCGACCTGGGCGTCAAGCTCGACAAGCGCAAGGTCGGCCTGCTGGACCCGATCAAGGCCGTCGGTGAGTACGACGTGCCCATCAAGCTGCACCGGGACGTCACCGTCCCGCTCAAAGTCGCCGTCGTCGCGGAGTAAAACCCCGTGGCAGAACGCAGCGACTATGACAGGGGCCGCCGGGGCAACAGCTCCGGCGGCAATGGTTTCGGGGGCAACGGCTTCGGCAACGCCGACGGCGGCGGCCCCCTGGGCGCATATGTCCCCCCGCACTCCATCGAGGCCGAGCAGTCCACCTTGGGCGCGATGCTGATCGAGCGCGCTGCGGTCGAAAAAGTCTTTGAGATTCTCGACACCGAGGACTTCTACCGCGACGCGCACCAGACACTGTTCGACGCCATCACGACGCTGTCCGAGCGCGATGAGCCGATTGACTTCATTACCGTTCAGAACGAACTCAAGAATCGGGACAAACTGGACTCGGTGGGCGGCGTCGCGTATCTGACGGCCCTGTTCGACACCGTGCCTACGGCGGCGAACGTCGAGTATTACGCCAAGATCGTCGAGGAAAAGGCCACCCTGCGCCGCCTGATCTCCGCCTCCCTGGAGATCATCGGCAGCGCCCGCGGCGAGGTGGAAGACGTCGGCGAGGTCTTGGACGAGGCCGAGCGCGCCATCTTCGGCGTTTCCCAGCAGCGCGCCACGGCGTACTTCTCCCCCCTGCGAACGCTTCTTCTGTCTGTCTACGAGCGGGCCGAAGAGCTGAGCGAGATGAAGTCGCAGATTTCGGGCCTGTCCACGGGCATCCACGACTTCGACATGATCACGTCCGGCCTCCAGTCCACTGATCTCATCATTGTGGCTGCTCGGCCCAGCATGGGGAAAACCTCGCTCTGCCTGTCCATCGCCGAGCACGTCGCCCTCAAAGAGAAGAAGCCGGTCGCCATCTTCTCATTGGAAATGTCCAAGGAGCAGCTCGCGCTCCGCATGCTCTGCTCGCAGGCGCAGGTCAACTCGCACAAGCTGCGGACGGGGCACCTGTCCGAGGACGAGTGGGGGATGCTGGCGGGCGTCGTGCAGAACATGTACGAGGCTCCGATTTTCATCGACGACGCCACGGACACGTCCGCGCTGACCATGCGCGCCAAGTGCCGCCGCCTGATGGCCGAGCACGGGCTGGGCTTGATCGTCGTGGACTATCTTCAGCTCATGCGCTCGCACCGGCGGACCGAGAACCGCGTCCAGGAAATCGGCGAGATCGCGCGCGGCTTGAAGTCGCTGGGGCGCGAGCTGAAGGTCCCCGTCATCGCCCTGTCCCAGCTCTCGCGCGCCGTCGAGAGCCGCGAAAACAAGCGCCCCATGCTGTCCGACCTGCGCGAGTGCGTCGTCGGCGACACGCGCCTGACCGACGCGGTGACGGGCCGCCCGGTGCCGATCCGCGACGTGCAGACCGGCGACACGATCCTGGCGATGGACGGGCGGCAGAAAGTCCGCCCGTTCGCCGTCGAGCGCGTCTGGTCTACGGGCATCAAGCCGGTCTTCACGCTCTGCACCCGCACCGGGCGGGCCGTGACGGCGACGGCCAACCACCCGCTGCTGACGGCGCAGGGCTGGAAGCGGCTGGAAGAACTCGCCCCCGGCGACATCATCGCCACGGCCATGCGCCTGCCGGAGCACGGAGAAGAGAAGCCTGAGAGGGCCGACCTGTGCCGCCTGTTGGGCTACCTGGTCGGCGACGGGACATTCCAGACGCACCGCGCGGTCGGCTTCTGCGGGTCCGAGCCGTGCGCCGTTGAGGATGTCATCGGCATCGTGGCGCGGCACTTCCCCGGCGTGGCCTGGCGCGAGAAGAGGCATTCCGGCGACTACCAGGAGGGCGATTTCTCCTGCCTGTACCCGAACGGCTACGGCAAGCCTTATGGAAACCCGCTGCGCGAATGGCTGCGCGAGATAGGCGTACTGGGTGAACGCGATAGCACGAAGCGCGTCCCGGATTGGGTCTGGGACGCGGGAGAGATCGGCGCGGCCAACTTCCTCGCTGGCTACTTCTCCGCCGATGGCTGTGTCAAGAAGGCGACGGGGCGCGGTTGGTTCGTCCACTTTGATACCGTCAGCCGGCGGCTGGCCGAGGACGTGCAGATGCTGCTGCTGCGCCTCGGCATTGTGGCAACGGTGAACGACGGCTACCAGAGCGCCAAAGCGACGCAGCCGCTTTATCGCGTGTCTGTGGTAAGTTTCGCCAACAACCTGCGGCGATTCGTTGTCGCCATCCATCCCGGTGGGCGCAAGGGAAATCTGCTGGATCAGATGGTTTCGGAACTAACAGACGGCGTGACCAACGGCAGCCTGTTCGGCCTGCCGCCGGAGGTCTCCGGTCTGCTGTTTGACAAGACCAAGCACCTGCGACAACAGGGGCGGAAGCTGGAAGAAGGCCGCCGCCTGTACTGGAAGCCGCAAGGCAAGCGCCCGCGCCGCGACGTTTGCGCGCGGTTTGCCGAGGGACTTAAAGACGAAGTCCTGGGCGTCTGGGCGAACAGCGATCTGCTATGGGAAGAGATCAAGAGCATCACCCCAGCGGGCGAGGCGGAGGTCTTCGACATCACCGTGCCCGGCTGCGCGAACTTCCTGGCGAACGGCATTGTCGCCCATAACAGCGGCTCGATAGAGGCCGAAGCCGACATGGTGTGCTTTCTGTACCGGGAGGCGTACTACAAGATGAAGGAGGCCTTCCAGACCGAGGGCGGGGAAAACCCTGCCCAGCAGGAGATGGAGGAAACCGAGATCATCGTCGGCAAGCACCGCAACGGGCCGACGGGGATGGTCAAGGTCGGGTTCATGGCGAAGTACGCGAAGTTCGTGGACCTGGACCTGACGCGGACGGACGATCCGACGGGGTTCTAACGAAGGGCCTCGACGGAGAGGCTCGAAAAGAGAAAGCCTGGAAAAAGCGCGATGCTGAAAGTCTTGGTCATCGGCGGCGGGGGGCGGGAACACGCGCTGGTCTGGAAGCTGGCGCAGAGCGAACAGGTCAGTCGGCTGTTCTGCGCGCCCGGCAACGCGGGCATCGCCCGGCACGCCGAGTGCGTCCCCCTGGCCGCGACGGACAGCGAGGGGCTGCTGCGCTTCGCCGTCGAGAACGGAATCGACCTGACCGTGGTGGGTCCCGAGGTGCCTCTGATCGCCGGCATCGTGGATCTGTTCGAGCAGCGCGGCCTGCGGATCTTCGGGCCGGCGCGCGAGCCGGCCCTGCTGGAAGGCTCCAAGGCCTACGCTAAGGGGCTGATGCTGCGCCACGGCATCCCCACGGCCCACTTCGCCGCCTTCACGTCGCAGGAGGCCGCGTCCTACTACTGCCGCAGCCACTTCGGGGCGCAGGCCAATGCGCCCCTCGTGGTCAAGGCCGACGGCGAGGCGGCGGGCAAAGGCGTGTTCATCTGCCGCAGCGACGACGAGGCGCAGGCTGCGCTGACGCAGATCATGGCCGAGCGAGTCTTCGGCGAGTCCGGTGACACGGTCGTGGTGGAGGAGTTTTTGGAGGGCGAAGAGGCCTCGCTGATGGCCTTCACCGACGGCACGACCATCGTGCCCATGCTGCCGGTCCAGGACCACAAGCGCGCTTTGGACGGCGACGAAGGCCCGAACACGGGCGGCATGGGCTGCTACGCGCCCGTGCCCGCCGTCTCGCCGGCTCTCTATCAGCAGGCCGTAGACCAGATACTGCGGCCCGCCGTCGAGGCCATCCGCGAGTCCGGCATCCCCTACAAGGGTGTGCTCTACGCGGGCATTATCATTGCGCCGGACGGCTCGCTGAAGACGCTTGAGTTCAACTGCCGCTTTGGCGACCCCGAGACGCAGGTCGTCCTGCCGCTGCTCGAAACGGATTTGGTGGACATACTCTTAGGCGTGACCGACGCGCGCCTGGACGAAGTCGAGGTCCGCTGGAAGCCGCAGAGCGCCGTGTGCGTCGTGCTGGCCTCGGGCGGCTACCCCGGCGCGTATGCCACGGGCCTGCCTATCGAGGGCCTGGAGCAGGTCTCGCACCTCTCAGACGTGGTCGCGTTCCATGCCGGCACCCGGTTCGACGACGAGGGCCGGGTCGTGACGGCGGGCGGGCGCGTACTGGGCGTCTCGGCTCTGGGCGACGACTTCGCGCAGGCCCGCGCCCGCGCCTACGCCGCCGTCCGAAATCTCTCGTTCGACCACATGCACTTTCGCACCGACATCGGCCTGAACAGCGGCCTGATGCCGCTGGGCGGTAGGCCTGACGCTTGAAGCTTTCCTGACTTTTTTGTTTGTCTTCGTTGACAACGCCTGTGTCAGCCTGTATAATGTGCTTGATTTTGTCATGGCCTCTCGTTAATGAGCCGTTACACAGCATGAAGCATCTTACTCCACCTCCTCGCTGGCTTTTTGGGGCCGTGCTTGTCGGCATTCCGACAACAAGTTTTGCCTCGGTGTCCTCCGTGCCGCCCAAAGTGCCGTCCGTGTCTGCCGCCCAGGTACATCTGATCTCGTGGCTGCCGTCTGCGCCTGTGACACAACATGACGTTTTTGAGTACATCACGTCAAAGGTTGATGATATCAACGGCGACCGAGCCTATGCCTTGAAGCAGCCTTACGAGTCGCAGCCAATCGCTCCCGCCGACTATCCTAAGACCGGCACCACTGTTTGGGCTATGCAGCGTTATCGCGCGGCACCTAATGATCCCGCCGCCTACTACACCCTACTAGGCTAACCTGGTAGAATGGATAAGCTTGAGGAGGCTTATCCGATGTCGGCAAAAAAGTATCATGTCTCTCTGACCGAAGCCGAGCGCACGGAGCTTGTGCGCCTGAGCAAGTCCCAGCGCCACTC
>JAABUP010001957.1_pt1 | contig 41687 bp, 39 predicted proteins | sample 5559201 | NCBI WGS metagenome assembly JAABUP01 (sample SAMN10711887, study PRJNA513373) | rock metagenome | isolation source: Antarctica rocks | place: Antarctica
CTGCTCTGGGACAATGCAAAAAATAGTCATGGGCGCTGCCCAAATACCGACGCAGGGCTTCAATGATTGTACCAATCTCCAGGATAGGAACAGCGCCCCTGCCTAAAGGCATGGGCTGCCCAACAGCATAATGATGATCAGACGGCGGAAGCTAGTCATTCGTCATGTTGACCTTTTCGCTTGAATTCACTGGCGCCAGCACATTCACCTGGGCCAGCACACCTCGCAGGCGTCCTCGTTGGCGCTCATACACAAGCCTGTGTCCTAGTCGCCTATCCTGGAACAGTCGTCCTATGTAAAATGTCTCCGGGCGGTGAATGGCTGCAAGAGGTGGCCGGCAGCAGCCACTGAGGCTTCAGAAAGCGGCAACGCAGGGAGGTATGCCAAGCTGCCGCTCACGAGGTGCTACAGAGCAACGCTGCTCGGTCCAAGCATACAATTTGCTTGATTTGCAGCTTGCAGTGACTTTTCTGTCAGACAACTCTTTTCACCAACTTGGAAGCTTCAGCAGCAGCAACGTAGGTCACAGGTAGCTGCCCAGGCAAGACAAGTTGCACCTGTCCTGTGTAACAAAGCTTACGCTCACTCAAGACTCAAGCCTTTGCTACCTGTTTCCTGACACTAAATTGTCAGATGTAATGCAGGGTTGACACAAATACACAGGAATCTGTCTAGGCCTGGCGCAACATGAGAGTGGCTCTGTTTCACCCATACTCTGTTAGAATAACGGCCACTGTGCTGTGCTTTCTGTTGCTTGGTGTGTGTACTACAGCAGAGCAGGGGTTCAGCAATTGGAGACAGGGCAATGCTTTGGCCTCAGGATCAGCAGCTGCTGGCGCTGTTCAGGTACTATATCAACCACAGAGCATTGCCAATGTGTCATGCTTACAGCAGCACACAGCAGCAGACATGCACACACTTTTCGGCACAGTGCCAGGATCAGGCTGTGACCTTCCATCTGTCTGATCTTGCACAGCAAGAAGACAGACCAAGAGATCAGCTGTGACACATTGAGACATACAGTTTGCTGCATCAGGCCAACTTGACAGATGAGCTGAACAACGGCACATGTGGGTATGGTCCCCTGCAACACCAGTGGCCTTTCCTGGGAGGGGCTGCCTTCTCCAGCCAAAACACTGCTATCACAGGATTGCCAATGAATGGCTGCGGGACCTGCTGGGAGGTGCAGTGCAGTGCTGCTGCAGCAAACGAGGTGAACAATTCATAGTGCGAGCGCTTTCAGGCTATCGGTCCTTTTCATCCACAGCCATACCTTGAGTAGATCTTGCGATCTTTGCCCTCGCTGACACCGCTTTTTTTAGTGTTTCTTGTGACCAGGGTAGCCTCAAGGGCCTCAGCATGTGTTAAGTCTGCTACGTGGACATGCAGGGTGCTTGCAGCTCCACTTTGGACGGTGCAGCTGTGACAGTCAACATGATCGGCTGGTGCAGTGACTGCCAGCAGAACGACATTGTGCTTGCTCCTGCCCTACATGAGGTGCTGGCTGTCACAGACAGTCCTCTTGTACAGTACAGACAGGTGATGTCCTGTGCACCTGAAACCCCAGACTCAGCCCCAGCTCTGCAGCAGCTGTCTGCTGCTTTGCCTGCTTTGCCTGCTTTGCCTGGCTTGCCTTGCAGAAGTACGAGGTGTAATTTGCCATGATGTCAGAGTTCTTTTGCAAAGCACTGCGGCATAGCTGATGGTTTTGGTGATGAAACATGACCATTGATTGCAGGTGGAGTGTCAGCCACCTGGCATGATTCAGCTGATGGTGACGCAATACAGCATGGATCACAGCAACATCTCCCTACATTTTTATGACGTGGCTGGGAGTGGCAGCTTGCAGGCTGTACAGATTGGACATGCAGATGAGGTACTGCAGCTGTAGCCCCTGCATGAGCGTCTTGTGTGCTCCCCATTGAGCTGCCTGCTACATGCCATTTGACAGGTTGCATGTTTCCATTGCTGGCACTGTAAGACCTGCTAAGTGGATCAAACCGTGCACATTTCTGTTGGACCGTTCTGCATTTTGACACCCAGAAGCAAATTTCAACATAGCTTGCTTTCTGCAGGGCTCTGCAAATGCATGGCTGAGCATGCAGAACCCATCGGGCGCCACCTGGACAGCTCTCATGATGTTCTTTGGCTCTGCACCCTTTGATGTCAGACTCACAGACACATCCGGACAGACACTTATTGTCAGGTAGCAAAGCTCACCCTGCTTCTGCGGCTCTTTTGTACAGCACAACTGGTACCTGCCAGCTGTACAGCACAGAAGTCACTGATCACACGCAAGTTACATTTATGCAGGCAAGCGATACCTTTTGAAGGCTTTATCGGCTCTGTTCAGACTGGCATGCAGTTTGCCTCACTGGGTAACACCACTCAAGCCCAGGCGCCAGGATCTCCACAAATAATATACCCTTCACTCAGCAACACAGCTGATGAGGCATCATACGCTAGCTTATCACCAGGTGCTGTGGATGCAGTGCCAAATGCAGCGCTTGGTCCAGATGCAGCCCAGCAGCTGCTGCCTGCATCAAGATTACCTGCCAGCTCACCCATACTTTCAGACCCTGGTACTGCTGCCCCTGCCTCCAGTTTTGCTGACAACAATCAGTCTAGTACCACCCCTGCTGGTGCCCCTTCAACCCACGCTGACTCCAGTGTAGGTCATACACACCTCCCTTCAACATCACCAGGTACTTCCGCAAATGGTCGTGATGCTCAAGCACCTTCTGGTGACATGCTTGCTGGCAGCAGCGTGCCCAGCCCGTCTGATAGCCCAGAATCACCAAATCCTTCATCCCTAGCACCTCTCCCCTCCAATTTTCCTCTGCCTTCTATTTCACTTCCTATCTCACCTTCCCCTCTAGCTCTTCTCGCTCCAAGCTCCACATTCCCTCCTACAACTAACGCAACAATGCAGTCTGGCTCTCTCCCAAACCCTAGTGCATCTTTGCCCATCCTTGACCCTGCTCACTCAACTTCTCCACCCAATGCACCTGCCTTGCCACCTTCTCTCATGACAGAAATGACTGATCAAGCAGAACCTCCCTCTGCCTCAACCCCATCCAGAGCCCCCCTTATCAACCCCAACAGCACCATAGCAGCAGCAGCAGCAGCAGCAGCAGCAGCTCCTCCCAGTGCTTCTTCCAATGCCACTTCCACTCCAAGACCAAGCAGCAGCTCAGATGCAAAAGCCCTTGCACCTGCACCTGCACCTGCACCAGCGGGCGAGGGCAACAGCCCTGGACCTGCAGCAGCGCCTGGGGATGCTCAGGCTCAGAACATCATCCAGACGGACCCTGTGAAGGAGCACACCCCTGTGATTGTGCTGGCAAGTCTGCTGGGTGCTGTAGTGGCAGCACTGCTGGCAGGTGTGTCCTATCAAGATGCATCACATGAGCGGTGACTGCAGTTGGTGCAGACGCATGGAGTTGTGTTTGGTCTGAGCTTGATGTAGCCACTGTCATTGAATCATCTGGAGTGCTGGCTGTCAATCTGTTGTCATTGCATTCTTACTGATGCTGCTGAGTGAATTTTGACAGGCAGCTGTGACGTTGACACAAGGCAGCTGCATCCAGCTTTAGGCATTCTGCGTATTTGATTGAAGTTGGCCTGTCTGCATCTTTGCCCCATGGTTATGATGCACCTTGACTCCAAAGCACATCAATTAATACGTGCAGGATTATGTGTGCTGCTTGCTTTGGGAGCTGTTGGCCGCAGACACAAGCCAGCGCTCATCTCAGAAGAGACCAACACTGACCCCGACGGTGGTCACGGGGTTACTCTTGCTGCAGTAGAAACCCATGATCCCATGTTCTACCTTCAAGACAGTTTTGGAGCTGTCAAGTGGAATCAGAACACCACTTATCAAGGTGACAGACACAGGACGCAATGACATGTTCTGTCCAATGGCAGCTCAACATTGCAATGCACTTATGCTGCAGACACAAATTTTACAGAGTGCAACAGCTGATTGGCGATTGTGCAGTGCCCTCTGTGCGTGGCTGAGTCATCCTCCTTTTGCAGCATAAGCTATGACATGTGGCAAGCAGCCTGTCTGCATGTATAATTGAATCAACTTCTGCTTGATGCTTGCAGTTCCTGATCCATGGCATGCGGTAAGGGAGCCAGTGCAGACGGTCAATGCAGGACTGCCGGTGAGCTCAAGCCCTTGCAGCTGTCTTACAAATATGACTTGGCAGTGACAAAGTGCTCAAGAGACTGTGTCATCAGTGACAGCAGCCTTCACTGATATGGCATGACAGTGTGTTTCTGTTAAGCAAAGATCTCGCTATTCATGTATCAAGGTACACGCAAGCACAAAACAGCTTCAGTGAAGGCTGCACTGACTCGGGGAATGCTTAGCAGGTGCCTGAGACAGCTCATACTGAGAGATACAATGAGTTGTATGAAGCTGAAGTAGTTGCTGCTGCTGCTCCCGCTGCTTTGCCAGCCTTGAGGGGGAGTGCAGTGAGTGCCTATGCTGTCCAACAGGCAGCAAGGCGCGCAACGCTCAACAAGGTGATGAAAGCTGCAGCATAGTTGCTCACAAGTGCCATGCATGGCTACTTGCTGTTCCTCAATATGATAGGGCTCACTTTGTACAGCTGGCACCTCATATGACACACTTTTTCTTCTCAATGTAAGCAGATTGGCCTGAATCTCTTTTGCCCTCACCACGTTCAATTCATTGGTTCAAGCAAAAACTCAACCTCTAACTCTCATGTACTGTATGAAACAAAGTCTAGGCCACTGCAGGAACTGATGCATCAAACTGGACCAGAGTGAGAGTCTTTTCTTTGTGCTATTGACCACATTGTGTTGTTGTTGGCAATGATGTAGGTGGATCTGCCAGGTGCAGCAGTGCTGGAAGTGCACAGGCTAGATGTCAGCCAGAGCGGCCTACTGAACCTCAGACTGTTTCAGAAGGCAGGAGATGTCCTGCTGCAGAGCCTCAACATCCGGCAGAGCACTGAGGTATGCCTTTTCCCAGCAATGGACAGCACAAGGATGCCAGCATTCAGGAACAGTGGCAGAAGAGTGTCCAGCATGCCATGACCCACAATTGAAGTGTTGCTACTGCTGTTACGACCTGCATGCTTGTGATTATCCGACTCAAATGATGGTGCAATGACCAGGTTGTCACCACAGTCACGTGCAGACAGCGTAAAGAAAGCCTGAGCATAAGTTTGTTACAGGTCATATCCTTTGATTGCAACATTGCCTCACGTGTCTTAGGTGCTCATTAGTCATCAGGCAAATGTGGGGTGTGGTAACTGAATGCAGGGAAGAGTGCGCCGTGGCTGGACGCCTCTTTCAAGGGTGAACGCCTCCACCTGGCATCTGCAGTCCTTCTTCCTGAAGCCACCTTTTGATCTGCACGTGACTGGTTCACTGGGGGAGGAGCTCGTTCTCAGGTGCTGCAGCTTGCTGTTTGCCCATCACTTGCTGCAGCACACAGGGGCCAGAGAAGAAAGGTCTATGCTCTTCAGCGGGTATAACAGGAGCCTCCTGAGGCGGCAGCCCAGAAACCCTGGGGGCAGTGTTGATAATCTGATCACGGGCTGCTCTGAACCTCAGTGTCAGTGGCAAGCCAGCACCATCGCAGCTTGCTGGCATCAGCAGCGGCAGCAACATGCACATGCAGTTTCATGATGTGTTGTTTCACAGCTCCACCTGTCTGAGTAGCTGCTGCTTGGCTGATTGCAGGCGTGCTATTGGGTTAGGTCAAGCCAGTGACATCGTGCTGAAGCTCAAGCCAGCAAGGCACAGCCTGAAGGAGCAGATTGATGTTCTGTCACAGCAGCCGCTGGCGGCCAGTCCACACTTCTTGAGCCTGAAGGCAGCAGACCCGACTCAGCAGGAGATTGTAGCTGTGCCAGCTCGGACCACTCCGCCTCCTGCTGGGAAGCTCACTCCCAGCATCAGAGCTCATGTGAGTCGCTGTATGGGACAGCACATAGCACAGCCTACCTGTCTATTCTAGCGTGGTTGTTTCCAAAGCTTGCACTCAGACAGCATGTTGCTTTATTACGAGGTCACATCTGATTGCCCAGCCGTGTTGCCAAAATGGGTATGGCCCAATATTGTAGTCCCTGCTGTGCTTTGCTGCTGCAATCGTCCTAGACAGACCTGAGCAGCACTTGTAGTGGCATTTGCCCCTGATGATGCGGGCAAGCTGAACAACACAATTCGGTGGAGTTGCAGATGCTGGACAGCTGGCCTTCCTCCACAAGTGTGGATGCTGAAGATGCCATGCATGGTGATCTTAGCAGCACCTGGAGCAGTGTGCAGCAATATACACAGCAAGAGTCTGCCAAGAAGAGTCCAGGATTTGTGCCAACACCAGATGGAATGGACGTGCGTGCAAGCAAGAGTGAGCACATCTCTGCATGTCAGCCTAATGGCCATACTGCTTGAGCACACCCACCTCACTTCAGCTGGCAGCCACCATCAGGGCCAATAGCAATGGTTGCATGGGCTGTCAACAATGCCAGCTATTCATTCACCCCTGACAGCTGTCTTGCTGAAATCTCACTCTGATGTGTTTTGAGCTCGCAACTGCTGCAAATTTGCCACAGTCTTAGGTCAAGCTCTCACACTGTCAACAGAAAGGAATGCTGCAGCTGTATCAAGGGTGTTCAAGCAAAGCGAGCTGAAGGAAGCCATCTATCAGCGTCTAGACTTTGCCGAGGAGCATGCTGTCAAGAAAAGAGTTCCCCGGCACCAACCCAGCCTGGAAGCTTCAGACCTGATGCAGCACTACCCTCCAATCCCACAGCAGCTTGCTCCCACAGGTGAGCCTGAGTCTGAGTCTTCAGCTGTGACTCACACAACCAGAAAGCTGGCTGGATGCATTACTGGATCTGACTAGATGCATTCACATGTGACGTCAGGTTGGTGGTGTAAAGCCACCATAGCACAAAGCATGCATTGCATGTCAGCCTGTACACTGTTTTGCTGCACAGTCCAGCAGTAGCCTCAAACTCACTCCAGCGAGTCAGAGGCAATTTCTGAGGTTTGGGGTGCATGAGGTATCTCACCCAGTTTGCAGTGCAAAGTTCACTATCTTGTGAGATGCCGTGATGTATGGCTCACAAGTCCTACGGTGCTGCAGACTCACGCATCACTGTTGCCTCAAGCTTCAGCGAGTCAGCCAGCACCCTTGAGCTCAATCTTCCTGGCACCTTTGGTGGGCACAACTTCACAGAGACACACAGTCTCTGCAAAGGAGACAGGTATGTGACAGCAGGTGACTGGAGAGCAGAGCAGCTTGCAGGCAGCTGCATCCCTCAAGGTAACAAGATGGCAGCCAGAGGGCAGTATGCCAATTGGGCAAGCCCTTCTGATGCCTTGATGGGGTCAGCATTCAGCTTCCAGTCAGAGCTGCTAGAGTCCTACCAGCCTTCTGTGCACTCAGGTGCGGAAGCTGTTCTCTTGTGTGTGGTGTACCAGTCAAATGTCTTTTGGTGCAATCTTTCTGTTGACATTTTGGAGTGCTCGTCAGGTCTTGTGGGGCTTTTGACATATGCTGTAGGGTGTCTTCAAACACTGCTGGCCATTTCATGTGTGCATGTAGGTCCACAGTGGAATGTGTGCTTTGTGCAAAAGCATGGGCTTTTTCTGTCTGGTTGTATATAAAATGTGTTTGTGTTGCAGGGGCATTCGATTATGCATCCACTGACCAGCAAAGCTCACGTGGTGTTGTCAGGCAAGCAGGTTTGGCTGGTACCAGGGAGAATCCTGTGTTTGACGACTCCAGCTCTGAGCCAGAAAGCACTGATACCTGGCCCTTTGACAACATGAGCTTTTATGCACCTGCTTCACGGCAGCACACACACTCAAAGGAGAAGTGTGTGTGCCTGGCTAGTGTGGCTAGAGCCAGTGCTGAGCAGAAGTTCAATATGATGGAGATAGCTGATAGTGCTTGGGAAACATTGCACCAGGAGAACTACCTGAACAGATGCAGTGACAGCAGCGGCAGCAGCGTTATATGTGACACATCCTTCATCAAGCATGTGGGGGACAAGCTGTTTGAAAAGATCACCGAGTGATTAGCTACAAATATCATGCCTGTGTTTGCGGAACCATTCTGTTCAGCCTGGCAAACATACCTAGTGCAGTAATTCACAGCAAATCGAGATATAGAGTCAGAGTCAAACATGTCTTAGGTGCTTCACCAGGTACAACGCTGACACCTCCGAATAACACTTTGTGCACTGTCACTGTTCTGAGATTTTTGCACACCACTGTAAGGCAGGGCAAACACAGCAGTGTCATTACATGCACAGCACTTTGTAACAAACGCTAGTATGCTAGCAGAGAAGTTGAAAACAGATTATGAACCACCTAACAACTTGCATATTGTGACCAGGCATTGAGACGCTGCCAACCCAGCTATTCACTGATGGCTGTCATCAACTTCTGCCTTATCTAAAGCTCTTTCTGGGAGTGATGCAGGCTGCATCATGCCTCTGCAATCAGAGCTGCAACTATATGGCTGAGAACGCCCAGAGCATACATGCCTCCTGCTCTTGTCTTCGCTCATTAGCTCATTGGCTGGAAAAGCACTTGCTGTAGCCCAATCAGACAAGAGACCATGTGACACAAGAGTTTCACACAGCATGCGCCAGCATGAGAGCGAACAAATGACAGCTACAACTTGTCACATTGTCGGGTGGCATGCCATGTTGATTGCACAATCTGACACAGCCATGCCAACTGGAGACAGGCATTAGCCAACCATTGCTCTTTTCCGTCCTCGCATCCGTACTGCAGGCACAGGAGGGCACTCACTAAAGCATGCGTTTGGATCAGGCAGGCAGAACTCTGTGAAAGCTCTTTTCAATCCTAAATTGTCTATTTTGTTTCAGAAACGTCATCTCTACGCTGGAAGTCTAAACTCAAAAGCGTCTGGGAACAGTGAAAACGCGTTTCTACATTGTGGAGATGTTTTAGGTGTACGTGCTACATACCTTCTGCAAACTTGTTGAATACGGAACTCCATTGCCGTGAGTGCCTTTTGTATGATGTCATGAGGGTGTCAAACTGCAGGACAGCATGCCAGCTTTGAGACCATCAGGACAATGATGAAATGAACACTGCAGTAAGGCTTCGCCTGTGAGGCCTAGAGAAGCATCTCGGTCACAGAGATAGCATGCAGATGAGCTGAGAAAGTCACCATGTCAGTTTGCTTGGAGTGTGCGCTTGTGAAAGCTCTTTCCAACACATACAGGTCAACTCCCTTGTCTTCTGGAATGGTGCTATTGTAGCTCAGCCCAAAGTCTATCAAAACCTGTGCATGATGATGTTTTGAGTTTTTGATTATCTCGATGTTAGACCGCCACCAGCTAGCACACTCAAATTCAGCAAGCAGCATCCATAAAACGGCAAGCATTTGCCTTACCACAGCCGAATCACTTTTGCGAACCAGCATGTTGGAGGTTGTCAAATCGCCGTGAATCAGACCAGCATCATGTAGAGTTGCAACAGCATGGCCTATCTTCTCCAGCATGCTGTTAACCTCTGCATACCGGATTAAAAGTTTACAATCCTTGGCACAGTCTGATCATTATCCAACAGACGCCAAGTGGCTGGTCCTGGTGTAGGAGGTTTTGGTATAGCTGCTCAACACCGCACAAATGAGGAAGAGATTGTGATCACCGTCTGAGTTTAGATTGCCAGAAAGCAGGAGATCTCTGACAGATGCTCCAACAATGCGCTCCATGTAGATGGTGGCAGCTTCATGCTCAACACTGTAAATGACAGGTGTAAGCACCCCGCTCTTGCGTGCGCGAAGCATGCTGCGAACCTCCTGCAAACGCCACTTGAAGCTCTGAGATGGTCTATGATGACTGCAGTAGCCCTTGAGATCTGGTGGTGCCTGAGTGGTATTCAAGGAAGGATACCCTTGCAGCTGCACATGCAGGGCGAAAGCCCTTGTGGCACAGCAACAGCTGAGCAGGACTCAGAGTTCGCTTGCCTGGTTGAGTCGGCCCACCGTCAGCTTGCTGTCCAGAACAGGATGTCTATACTGCTTGCTGAAGCGCTGCTTGACTATGACAGATTTGCCCAGAAAGCTCCCTTCCCACACTCGCTACAGAGACAGTGAACATCAGCAAAGACAACACGTGAAGTAGTTGTGGGCTGGCAGAAACGTTGGTCTTACTGCCTCAGCGCCTTGGCTCAGGAGCTCCAAGTCAGCAGTCCCAATAAGGGGTTCAACTAGCTCGGGCATGACGGCGACGTCTCAACTTGTGCAAAACCAGTTGCTGCAGAACGTCGCTGGATTCGCTGACCTGAGGACCAGAACCACGCAGGTGTCGTCAATGGCCCAAGCCCGCATGCGATGTTGCGCAGGCGTTGTTGTTGCCAAGGGGGGCAGGCATAACGCCAACTAACTTTCACAGCTACTCAAAATTCAAACAGATTTTGCCAAACAAGCTCACTCTGCTAGTAGTGGCCTACCTGTATTGGCGTTCAAGCCTGTCTCATTAGCACAGGTGTGAATCATGAGTGGCGAGCAGCGCAAGCATGCAAAGTCTAGCGCAAGTACCGAAAGGACTGCAGGACAGCATGATGAAGAGAAGCACGACAAACAAACAGGACAAGGCAACAACATAGGCACGACAATGCAAGCCCCTCTAGTGAGGTTTGATATGTCTATGCGCCCCCCAACAAAGTCGCAGGTAAGCAACGAGTTGCTGCGGAAGTAAGAAAGAATGTGTTTGCTTTGTACCAGACTAAGCTACCTACTCAATGCACAGAAAGCGTTTCTGCTCACTGATAGAGCACGTACTGCTGATCTGCAACATATGTTGTTGCCACAGGTCGAGAACCAAAACATAGAATCACAAACCAGAAGATTCAGAATTTCAAAGTCTACTGCAACATCTACTAAGAAGTCGACCAGCCCTAAGCCAACCTACGTGAGCTGTTGCATGCTGAGTACTGCCATACACTCACTGAATGTCTTTGAAACACTATGCACCATGCGTTGCAGAGCAACAAAGAGTCAGGTGGAAGGCTGACTCACAATGACAAACCAGCAGTTTCAAGCCAGACTACTCAAGATGGCAGCAGGGTCAATAACCCTGTTTTCCATGCACCGCAGTGCGAGATTCTGGCCCACACCCATGGCAAGAGGTATGCTTGGCAACTTAAAGAGTACTTGACTGGGTGAATAAGCTTCAAATGAATGAGAGGTGCAACTAGCCTGTGTCTGTAGCATGTGTACAGTTTCATGGGTGTGTGCATTGCATGCTGTCTACTCCTCAGAAGTCTTACATGCTCAAATTGCTGTTTCTGCTGACCAACATTCCAACACTAGAGGTTGTCACCTGTGCTAAGTCAAAATTTGCGTAGGTGCAAGGGGAGCCAGGATGACAGTTTAGAGCCAGAGGACTGCGAAGATGTAAGCAGTCAACCCCCAGTTCATAAGAAAAAACCTAGTTCCCCAGACGTCTATTTGACATAGGCAATGTGGTAGCCCTCTGCAGTGCTGATGTATACATGCATACCAGCAGAGGCGCCAAAGACTAGACAATTGCAATTAATATTGGCTTTGTCAACAAATCTCACAGTGCATGCTTGTAAAGATCTGCCACTGCACTCATGAACGCTTTGATGTCGGTGGAAGCATCAAATGGTATCTGTTACAGTGCCTGTTGTCTTCTCATCTCCTAAGCAAGCATAACTTGTAAGAACGTCCAGCAAAGCATAATGCCTTGTCCCCTTTGGAGCTTGAGTTTTCCTAGTGTAAGCCACTGCAAATTCAGGGGTGCAACTTCGCCAATACTTTGCCGATTTCAGAACTTTGCCAGAACTTTGGCAAACTTACGGCTAAGCATGGCTATGGCTGTTTGCCTGTATGGCTTTGCCGGCAACTGAGTAAAGTAGGCAGACTCTGCCAAGCATCCAGTCCTAAATGCATTCTGAATTGATCAGTGACACTGCAAGAGCATGTCACTGCACAATTAACTTGCAAGCTTGTAACACAAGATCAACATTGGACAAGTCTGGCTTTTGTTACCTGGCTATAGCTATCGGACACTCATGTCATCTAAAATGACAGCTTACAGCATCACAAACACAAAGGTCAAGCGAGTGCACTTTCAATTTGCAAGCTGAATCTGCAGCTAGCTGCAGATATTTATATATCAGTCACTCCTGTCAGCAACCATCGTACACAGCCAATCCCAAATGAGAATGTGAGTGCTCAAATGACTTCAGAAACTTAATGCATGAAAGAAGCAACATGGCTCAGGACAACTAGGGCGTCTGGGTGAGAGCAATGGGGCACAGCAGCTAGCTTGCATGGGGTCAGCCTCTCTATTGGCCAGATTGCCAGTAGTACAGTCATCAAGTCTCTCTTGAACACTGTGCAGCCCAAGCAGACTGACATGCCATTGCTGATGCCTGCAGTTGGGACTGCAACTGTATACCAGTCCACCTCGGCAATATCTGCCTCTTCAGAAGGGTGGCAGTCAATCAGGTGGTGCGTTTAACGAAAATGCATTCATCCATCCAGCCCAGCACTTCCTGAGTGCACTACAAGATTTCGAGCATAATGCTATTGCTTATGGTGAGCACTACACAATCGCGAGCAACTTGGACTTCACCCTGATACAAGCCTGTGTAGCATCGCCAATTGTTGCTCCATCATGCACACGCACAGAATGCTCAGGACCCAGGCACAGCTCCTGCTGTTCCACACTGAGACCGGCATGCTGTCCCCAGACTCTCCACGCATCAAGAGCAGCTGGCATCCGAGCTTTGTTGCATACAATCTGCTCGAGTCTTGCAAGGACTTCTCCCACAGCTCATCATAGTTCACGCAGGTGCACAGGGCTGTGTTTGCGCAGTCACAGGGAAGAGACTATCTCAGAAGAGTGTTTGAAGCACCTGGAAAAGCAGATGCCAATAGCTTTGGCTGAGCTGGAGCTGGTTCTGACAGCCTGGGAGCTGGACATGAACAGGCACATGGTCACACATCTGGCTGAGGCAGTGTGACGCCATGGCCCCTGCTGGGGCTGGTTCATGGTTGGCTTTGAGCGGCTTTGTGGCCACTTAACAAAGCGGATGACTCAGACACCCCATCCTGAGGCAACAATGGTGAATGCCTGGAAAGCATTCATCACATGTTGTAACGCTAGGCCTGAAAGGGCTACTGAGCTGCATGACAACAGTGTCGAGTAGCCTCAGGCTCAAAGGCCATCCCTTTCCGCTACATGCCCACCACCTTCAGCAGGCACACATACAAGCTACAGCTGTCAGGCTTCATGCTCAAAACAGCTGGCACTCCAATTACCCTGTTTGCTTTCTATGGTGTGCAGCGCTTTGGCAGAGGCCAGCACAAGGATGGGTTCAATCGCAGAGCAGAGTTTCATTTGCTGTATTACAAGTTTCCAGGGCTTTGTAGAGGACGCTCAGCAGGTCCAGGTAGGCAAACACTTGAGTGCAGGCAGCCTTACAGAAGGCAATCGCCCATTGGGCCAGCAAGCAGCAGGTACTCTGAGGAGTTCAAAGCTCCTGGTGCGCCAAAAGCCTACTCAAATTGCGTGCCAGCACACAAATTGTGTCATCAACCAGGCAAGCATCTAAAATGACATCACACCGTTGCTTGACGGCATCAATCTGTCCCTTGGTACAAGTCCAAGGTATACCTGGTGCATCAGCAGCCACTGTGCGCCCTCCTGCACAGTCAGAGCATATTATTTTCAACCAGCAAAACGGCCAAAAGTGCACACTGGAACCCAATGCATGTGCTACAATCGGAAGTGTGCAACACATGACTTGCTGACATGCGAGCAACGCCTGATGTGCCAACATGTAGCTGCATAATGACTGGAAAGGGTACTGTCGTGCTGGATAAGAGGGTAAACATAGCCAATGCTTACATTACCCCTAGAGAGCAGATCTGCATCTGCCTCTGCCCCTGGGCCTGCCCCTGCCCCTGCCCCTGCCCCTGCCCTTGTCCTGATTAACACTGCTGCCTGAAGGTACTGTGCCTGACATTGCAGAGGTACCTTGCCCCGCTGTCCTGCCATACCTGCCACCACCCCTGTCAACACCTCTGACTGCAGCTGTGTTGGCTGAAGCTGGAGCACGGATGCTGTTTTCAGCAATCCTGTCGATAGTGATATCAGCTTCTGCTTCATCACTGTGGCCTGAGCCTTCTGAATCCGACTGCACTGTATCTGTGTCAGAATTAAAGTCATCTGTGCTGTATGTTAGGCCCATTGGTGAAACTAGATCTACAGCGGCCAGGTGGATGAAGCCTTGCCACTTGAAGTCCTGTGACTTCATTGAACGTTCAGTTAACTTCATTGAATTTAAATTAGACATAAGTTTTGAGTGCAGTCCATCTTTGGTGTCCTATAAACATGACCTAGTCACCTGAGTCGTTTGCTTCAAATTGCTTCAGATTTGCAGCTGAGATTCCACAGATAATGTGTTGCACCTATTCAGTATGACAACATTTGGCACGTGGTTTGGCGCAAGGATATGCCACAGGTATTTTGCATGCAATTCATCTGAATTGTCAAAGGGCTAATGCCCATATCTGTCTAGAATACAGCAGAATTGACATGACAATGCGTTTAAAGAATTGCAATTCATCGTACAGAGTTCAAGCTGGCTGGCCGGCTAGTGCGAGTGATGTTAATGGCCGCTTTCCTGGATTGCAACTGTATATCTCAGGTGTGCTTCAGCACAGTCAAACCTTTCTTGTCTCTGCCTGCCTGCCTTTCTACCTGTCACCAAGCTGTTGATGCTGGCCTTCAAGGGCTTGACAGCTATACAACCCAGGTCAAGCTTGCCCATGCAATGCAGGATAGTCTCCACACACATTTCGTGACTATGTAGCTGAAGAGGCAGACCCCAGCGGCGTGGAAGATGTGTGACTGTAACTGGCATGCACAAGATAGACTGCTCCGGAGAGACAGAACCCAGCTCACAATGAGCAGGAAAGCATAAAACCATTTGTTTGTAAGCCAGCAGATGTGTGCAGCAGCATGCAAAAGTTTGATCAACTGCCGCAACACAGCACAGGCCTGCAGCAGGACTTTACGTCCAATACTTTAAAGCTTGTAATAATCACTGTGCAGGAATATATCTGCAGAGCCATAGCTGACACTGGCGCTTGAGCCAAGTTGCTTACAGCAGTAGTCAAAAGTCTGCATCCAAAAATTTGCATTGCTGTACATTGCAGCATTTCCTTGCATCCCCAACTGCCTTGGTATCATGAGTCAGCTCATCACTGGGGATTACGTGATCAAGTTTGAAAGGAAGAGCTTTAGAGTTCAGCTGTCAGCGAGGGGTATAGCAATCTGCTTTGCCTCGGCGCAGCCGAAGGCGCAGGTAAGGGGAGGTAAGTGGAGGTGTGGATTGTCTTTGTCTTTGTCTGCCGTCTAACTCAAAGTCAAAAAGTCAAATAGCAACCACTCTGGCATTTTTTTGGACACTTGCAAGTGATTGCAGGGGCTTGCTGGTTGCACAAGCTTTGCTTCAAGTGACAGCAAAGCTTGCTGAACAAGCAAACTCCTTGTCTTTTGTGAAAATGCTCTGGCTAACAGCACACTGCTTTGCTTCACAAACCAGATACTACAAAAGAAAGCTGGCCTGTTTTCACAAACAGCACTGTCCTCTTGAGACCTGCTTGCTTATGGTTTTTGCTTGCTGCACAGCAGCAAACCTTCCCTCCTGCTGACAACAGATTTCCTACGTCAACGCACAGTGAGGGTCAAAGCTCTGCAGCTAGCGCTACGGACGTTATCTGCCGCATCGGTCCCACCCACACACGCGTTCGATGGTGTACTAGGCCTAGCTGGCCGTACCGCCAGTCAGATTGAGCTGTCGTCGTACACGAACTGTTCTGCTAAGCAAGCACTGGTTTTGGATACAGACTTTTGACTGGTACTGTAGTCATTGCGTGCAGATTCCCAGCACACCGAAAGTTGCTTAGTCATTGCGTGCAGATTCCCAGCACACCTTTTGTGACATCAAAAGTCGGTGAAGCAGGCTGGAAACTGTCAGAAAGCAGCGAGGCTTGCGAGCGACCGGTCATGGAAGCGACTATCTTACGTCTTCAGATACGCTTAATAGTCTCTGCTGTGCTCTTTGACTTCGCTATGCATAGGGTGCGTAGGGTGCAATCCGTGGGCACTAGTGTAGCAGTACTGCTGCTGGTCGCCAGTCAACGCACCTCGGCTTAACACTCGAATGAATAGGTGGGAAGCCACGCACAACAGCTGCTGTCACCCGCTAGCTCGTCAGGAAACTGCCAGACTGATGTATGTTGACAACGTTAACGTTGGTGTCTGCAGGAGTAAGTCCGACCACTTGCACTGACAGCTGGCATCGACTACCCTGGCTGTTGCTTCTAGCTGTGGACTTCCATTGCATCAATCGATGTTCTTCGTCGTCCCCGAGTCTTCCTTGATTACTTTGGAAGACAATCGTAAGGTTGCTTACCTGTGCCTCTGATGTTGTTCTGTACGCACATCTATAGCTACTTAGACTGTTTCGTGCGACTACTTTAGCCAGACAGTGAACAGGTACAGTGAATGTCATGGTCTCTTGCAGATTTAATCAAGATGCTGTGCCATGCCATTCCAGGTGCTCTGCAGTCTCCAGCTTGTAACTTAAAGCACCAGGCATCCCTGTCAACTACAACTTTCAACTCCACCCTCGATGCTCTGCAACTCCACCTTCGACGCTCTGCAACTCCACCTTCGACGCTCTGCAACTCCACCTTCGATGCTCTGCACCTCCACCCTCGATTCTCTGCACCTCCACCCTCGATTCTCTGCACCTCCACCCTCGATTCTCTGCAACTCCACCTTCGACGCTCTGCAACTCCACCCTCAATTCTCTGCAACTCCACCCTCGACTCTCTGCAACTCCACCTTCGACGCTCTGCAACTCCACCTTCGATGCTCTGCAACTCCACCTTCGATGCTCTGCAACTCCACCCTCGATTCTCTGCAACTCCACCCTCGATTCTCTGCAACCTTGAGGGGGGCCCACCCCTTGTTTTTGGGATGCTACATGGCCACACGTCCTCGTCGTGCATCCTGTCAACATTTGCACTCTGCAATTGCAGCAGATTGCAAATGGCTGAGATGGCCATGGTGTTGATTAACGCCACTATTATAGCAATGTCTTGGTTTCAGTTTGTGATGTGATGCAGTTGACTGGCTTAAGCCAAGCTTGGTTGTTGCTACAGTTCATAACAGTAGCCGAGTATGGCCCTTGTTTAGCAGTATTTATGATATGCCAGTTCAATATGTCAGAGTGCACACTTTACTGAATACATGCAAGACATGTCTTGCAAAGTGTACACTTGAAATTTGTAAGCCAGTCCTGAACCTATACAGACTTGTGCATGCAAGCTACAATGTTGTCGACACGCCTTAACCAAATGGCATCTTGCTCAGAACTTCCTACGCCGAACCTGCAGCACCACAGCATGTTCGACATTTGCATTATTCAATGCTTCAATGGCATCAGAGTGACGCAGTTATGGGGGGGGGGTGACACCGAGTTATGTGGTATCCATCCCACATGGCCTGGCTTCGGAGCGAGAGTGTCTTGCGTCACACTGATTGCATGTGCCTTCAGCACTCACGGTCCACATGTCGCTCACGCTACTGCTGTGCATTTTGCTCCCGAAGATCTGTTTCATAGTGCCTAAGCTGTTCACGCATCGTTGACTCTTGCAGTCACCCGCTCAGCTGCGGTTTGATCACTTGTTTCTAAACAACGAGCAAAAGCCTGAAGGAAGCACTTCCCAACCAAGGGCACCAGGTGCTGTCGCTCAGCAAAGACTTGCACAGGTGCCTGGTCAGGCAGTGCAAAGCACTGAACCACAGAACACTGTAGCAACTCAGCACCTGATGTTGCAGCAAGCACTGCAGCAGAACCCCGAGCTGATTGCACAGCTGACCCAGAGTCTACAACCAGGCAATGTCCAGGCAAGTCTGCTTCTGGTTTTGTCCGCTACAAGCAGCCTCGAGGCCTTGTTTGTGCTTTGGATACCATGTGGTCTTACTAATTGTCACATTGTGTTGCAGTTGCCTGGCATGGGTCCTCAACAACCAGGAGCCCCAAGCCTACAGCAACAGCAGCAGCAGCTGATCATGCATTGACAACAGCAAGCAGCAGCTGCAGCAGCTGCCGGTGCCGCATCTGGCAGTCTGCAGAGCAGGCCGCCTGCAAAGCAGAGTGTGGCTTTGGCCAGACCAACTGCAGTCTTCTCTTCTGGTCTTTTCTCCTGTTTTTCCTGAACATTCTGCACAATAAGGTTTTGTTGTGGCCGCCTGCTAGATCCCTGCACAGCATAACGCCAACAAACTGTCATAGCTCACTCAAATTCAAACCGATTTTGCAAAACACACTCACACTGCTAGTCATGGCGTACCTGTCTTGGCGTTCAAGGCTATCACATCAGTACAGTTGTGAAGCGTGAATTGCAAACAGCGCAAGCATGCAAAGGCTAGCGCAAGTCTGGAAAGGTCAGCAGATGGAGAAGAGACACATGACAAACAAACAAGAGACGGCGATCACACAGGCGTGACTCTGCGGGCCCCTGTGGTGAGACTTGATGCGTCAATGCGGCCCTTGGCAGATGCGCAGGTGAGCAACGAGTTGCTGCAGAAGGAAGACGTGTTTTTCTTGCTTTGCACCAGATTGAGCTAGCTACTGAACCCACAGAAAGGCTCACTGGCAGAGCTCATACTGCTGATTTGCGATGTGCATCATTGCTGCAAGTTGTCTGGTCAAAGATCCTTTGTTGTTGTTCACAAAAACATTGTTGAATTGTTGTCTTGCCTGAGAGTGTAGATGTCTTGCCTGAAAGTGTAAGTGCTTACACTTTCAGTCAAGACATCTACTCAAGATGGTAGCAGGGTCAACAACCCTGTTTTTCATGCCCCAAATCTTTCACAATTTGGTGCGTGGAAGACCGGGTTGTTGACCCTGCTACCCTCTTGAGTTGATGTCTTGCCTTAACAAACACCCCTGGCAAGAGGTATGTTTGGCAACCTACAGGGTACGTGATTGGGTGTGAAACAGGATCAAATGAATGAACGCTGCAGTTGGCTTTTGTTTGTAGAAGTTCCAATGGTGTGTGCATCGTACGTTGTTAACAATTCAGAAGTCCAACACGCTTCAAAGTGGTGTTTCTGCTGTCCATGCCTTCCAACAGTAGAAGTGTCACTAGTGCTAAGCAAAACTCGCGTGGGTCCAGGGGGAGCCGGGAGGTCAATCCAGAGCCAGAGGATGGCAAAGATGTTACCAGTCAATCCCCAGTCTGCAACTGCAGTCTTGTCTGCTGGTGTTGTACGCCCCCTCACTAGCACCAGTAGCAGGACAGATAGCAAGCAAGCCTCCTGTGTCAGCTGCTGACATGCTGCCTGCTGCCAAGCGCAAGAAAAGGAACTTGGTGAACAGCAGGCTGCCTGAAAAGGTGACGTGTGCAATGTCCACTGTGCTCTGAGGACATGGATGCATGTAGCAGCTACAGGCCGTGGCTCAGCAGTGGCTACACATGCATGAATGCATTGTCAACTTAGGCTACATGCTGCGCAGTGCTTGCTTGCCCTGAGGCAGCAATGTCACTGAGCACTACAGTCTATACATGACATGCGCTTCACTTTGGAGCTCAATGCATCCTGCTGTGCGCAAACACATATTGGAGTATGAGTCAGCTGCACAGCTGAGATGTTTACATCACATACCAACAGTGCATCATCTGCATCTTGTGCAGATTTGAAATTTACACAGATGGAGGTTTATCTGAGCTAGCCAGCCACTCTGCTCCCAATTCGTCAAGCTCAATGTCTTGTTGATTGCTTGCAGGTTGCAGCCCATGTGCCTGAGTCTGCCCTGTACACTCAGCTGCAGGAGTACGAGCGCAAGATGGACGCCTGCCTCTCACAGAAGCAAGCTGAGGTGCAGGCCATACCACATTGCCAAGAAGCTGCGCCTCTTTGTGTACAACACACATGCCAACCAAGAGGCCTCTGCAACATCTTCAGGTAGCCAGACAGCCATCTTTGCTGATTGAGTGCTTTGGCAGTACACAAGCTGCATGCATTGCAGACTGGGCACCAAGCCTCGTATATCTGTTGAGATTTTTTGCGTCAATGCGGGCCTCAGCAAATGCGCAGGTGAGCAACAAGTTGCTGCCAAGAAAGAAAAATGTTTTCGCTTTGCTCTAGATTGAACTAGCTACTGAACCCACAGAAAGCTTTTCTGCTCACTGGCAGAGCTCATACTGCTCGTTTGCAACATACGTTATTGCCACAGGTTGTGAACGTTATTGCCACAGGTTGTGAACAATGGCATAGGATCTTTGACCAGACAGTTCAGAGCAGCAAAAAATGCTGCTTTGAATTGTCTTGTTAAAGGTCCGCTGTAACTTGAACAACCAAACACATGAGCCCCCAGCCAACCTACGTGAGCTGTTGCATGCTGAGTACAGCCATACACTCACTGATAGTCTTTGCAACGCTATTCACCATGCGTTGCAAAGTGACAAAAAGTCAGGAGCCTCCTGCCCTGATAGTAAAAGGCTGACTGCCAATCACAGACCGCAGGGATGTCGACCCTGCTACCATCTTCAGTGGATATCTTGTTTCAAAGTGTACCAACACTTTCAGGCAAGACTACACTTTCAGGCAAGACATCAACTCAAGATGGTAGCAGAGTCAACAACCCTGTTTTTCACGCACGAAATTGTGAAAAGCTGGCCCACACCCCTGGCAAGAGGTATGCTTGGCAACCTACAGGGTGCATGACTGGATATGAAACAGATTCAAATGAATGAAAGCTGCAGTGCCTTTAGCAGTTCCAATGGTGTGTGCATCGTATGCTGTCTACATTTCAGAAGTCTAACACGCTTCAAAAAGGTGTTTCTGCTGTCCATGCCTTCCAACAGTGGAAGTGTCACCAGTGCTGAGCAAAGGTTGCGTAGGTCCAGCAGGGGCCGGGAGGATAGCAAAGATGTCACCAGTCAACCCCCAGTCAGCAAGACAGGACCTACTACAGCGCAGAGGACTACCACACTGCTTAGGTCAAGAAAACATCTGGTGAAATAGCTGGTTCACCAGATGTGTTTTTGACCTAGGCAGTATTGTTGTCCTCTGCAGTGCTGGTGTACACGCGCATGCCAGCAGAGGCGCCAACATGTCTTCAGACTTGACAGTGTTCTGGCTGCAACAGTATTAGTGTCGCCAGTGCCAAGCAAACTTTGCGTAGGTCCAGGGGGAGACGGGAGATCAATCCAGAGCCAGAGGATGGCAAAGATGTCACCAGCCAACTCCCAGTCAGCAAGAAAGGACCTACTATAGCGCAGAGGAGAACCACACTGCCTATGTTATATACACATCTGGTGAGCTAGCTAGTTAACCAGATGTGTTTGTGACCTAGGCAAAGTGGTAGTCCTCTGCACTGCTGATGTATAAACGCATGCCAGCAGAGGCGCCGAGACCACTTCAAACTGTTATGGCAATGATTTGGCTGCAATTGATTCAGTGACCAATTCCCATACAGCCCACTTGTACATATCTGCTGCTGACACTCATGAAAGCTTTGCATCCTGCTGTGCACCTACAAAATTTGAGATATGCGTTTTTAAAGTCGGAGTGTCTACACCACACATCAACAGTGCATATGTGCAGCTTTACAACTTGAACTAGATGGAGATTTGTCTGAGCTAGCCAGCCACTCTGCTTGCAACTCGCCAAGCTCAATGCTTCGTTGTTTGCTTGCAGGTTGCAGCCTATGTTTCTGAGTCTGCCCTATACACTCAGCTGCAGAAGTACAAGCGCAAGATAGACGCCTGCCTCTTGCAGAAGCAGCCTGAGGTGCAGGACGCCCTGCGCCGCCCGCACCACATTGCCGAGAAGCTGCCTCTATTTGTGTACAACACACATGTCAATCAAGAGGCCTCTGCCACATCTTCAGGTAGCCAGACACACATCCTTGCTAAATGAGTGCGTCAATAGTACACAAGCTGCACGCATTGCAGACTGGACACCAAGCCTCGCATATCTGTTGAGATTTGATGCGTCAATGCGGTCCTCAGCACTTGTTGGCCCGCATTGATGTATCAAACCTCAACAGATACACTAGGCTTGGTGCCCAGTCTACAATGCAACACAAGTTGCTGCAGAAGAAAGAAAGCTTTCTTTGTTTTTGCTTTGCACCAGATTGAGCTAGCTACTGAACCCACAGAAAGCGTTCTGCTCACTGGCAGAGCTCATGCTGCTGATTTGCAACCTACATTAGTGCCACAGGTTGTCTGATCAAAGATCCTATGTCAGTGCTCACCGGAACAGTGTTAAATTGTTGGCTTGCCTGAAAGTGTAGATGTCTTGCCTGAAAGTGTATTTACACTTCAGGCAAGACATCAACTCAAGATGATAGCAGGGTCAACAACCCTGTGTTTCATGTCCTAAACTGTGAACCAGGATTCCACATTTTGGTGCGTGAAAGACTGGGTTGTTGACCCTGCTACCATCTTGAGTTGATGTCTTGCCTGAACGAACACTCCTGGCAAGAGGTATGCTTGGCAACCTACAGGGTACGTGACTGGATGTGGAATAGATTCAAATGAACGAAAGCTGCAGCTAGCTTGTGTCTGTAGCAGTTCCATTGGTGTGTGCGTCGTATGCTGTCTCCATTTCAGAAGTATTACACGCTTCAAAGTGGTGTTTCTGCTGTCCATGCCTTCCAACAGTAAAGGTGCCACTAGTGCTAAGCAAAATTTGCATTGATCCAGGGGGAGCCGGGAGGTCATCCAGAGCCAGAGGATGGCAAAGATGTCACCAGCCAAACCCCCAGTGCGCAACTGCAGTCTTGTCTGCTGGTGGTGCGCGGCCCCCCTCACCAGCAGCAGTAGCAGGACAGATAGCAAGCAAGCCTCCTGCGTCCGCTGCAGACATGCTGCCTGCTGCCGGCCACAAGAAAAAGGAACTTGATGGACAACAGGCTGCCTAAAAAGGTGACATGTGCAGTGTCCATGGTGCTCTGAGACCATAGATGCATGTAGCAGCTACATGCCATGGCTCAGCAGTGGCTACACATGCACAAATGCATGGTCACTTAGGCTGTATGCTGCGCAGTGCTTGCTTGCCCTGAGGCAGCAACGTCACCGAGCACAGCAATCTATACATGAGATGTGCTTCACTTTGGAGCTCAATGCATCCTGTGCACATACACAGATTGGAATATGAGCCAGTCACAAATTTGCAATGTTTACATCACATGTCAACAGTGCATCCTATGCAGAGTCCATACTTGACCTAGATGGAGGTTTATCTGAGCCAGCCAGCCACTCTGCTCCCAACTCGCCAAGCTCAATGTCTTGTTGATTGCTTGCAGGTTGCAGCCTATGTGCCTGAGTCTGCCCTGTACACTCAGCTGCAGGAGTATGAGCACAAGATAAACGCCTGCAGTCTGAGGTGCAGGACGCCCTGCGCCGCCCGCACCACATCACCAAGAAGCTGTGCCTATTTGTGTACAACACACATGTCAATCAAGAGGCCTCTGCCACATCTTCAGGTAGCCAGACAGACATCTTGGCTGAATGAGACCATCAATAGTACACAAGCTGCGCGCATTGCAGACTGAGCACCAAGCCTCATATATCTGTTGAGATTTGATGCGACAATGTGGGCCTCAGCTCGTGTTGCTCACCTGCACACGTGCTGAGGCCCGCATTGTCGCATCAAATCTCAACGGACATACGATGCTCGGTGCTCAGTCTACAATGCGATACAAGTTGCTGCAGAAGAAAGCAAGTTTGTTTTTGGTTTGCACCAGATTGAGCTAGCTACTGAACCCACAGAAAGCGTTTCTGCTCACTGGCAGAGCTCATACTGCTGACTTGCAACGTACATCGTTGCCGCAGGTTGTCTGATCAAAGATCCTACGTCATTGTTCACGAAAACATTGTTGGGTTGTTTTTGTGAACAATGACATAGGATCTTTGACCAGACAGTTCAGAGCAGCAAAAGCCGTTGTAACTTCAACAACCAAAGACACGAGCGCCTAGCCAACCTTTCTGAGCTGTTGCATGCTGAGTACAGCCATACACTCACTGAGTGTCTTTGCAACATAATGCACCATGCGTTGCAGAGTAACAAAGAGTCAGGAGCCTCCTGCCCTGATAGTAGAAGGTTGACTGCCAAACAACCCTGCGGTCTGTGATTGACACTCAGCCTTCTACTATCAGGGCAGGCACGTTGACCCTGCTACCATCTTGAATTGTTGTCTTGCCTGAAAGTGTAGATGTCTTGCCTGAATGTGTAAGTACTTACACTTTCAGGCAAGACAGTAACTCAAGATGGCAGCAGGGTCGACAACCCTGTTTTTAATGTCCCAAATTGCGAGCCAGGTTTTCACATTTTGGGGCGTGAAAGACCGGGTTGTTGACCCTGCTACCCTCTTGAGTTGATGTCTTGCCTGAAGAAACACCCCTGGCAAGGGGTATTTTTGGCAAACTATAGGGTACATGACTAGATGTGGAACAGATTCAAATGAATAAAAGCTGCAGTTGGCTTGTGTCTGTAGCAGTTCCATTGGTGTGTGCATCGTGTGCTGTCTACATTCCAGAAGTCTTGCATGCTTCAAACTGGTGTTTCTGCTGTACATGCCTTCCAACAGTGAAAGTGCCATCAGTGCTAAGCAAAATTTGCATAGGTCCAGGGGGAGTCGGGAGATCAATCCAGAGGCAGAGGATGGCAAAGATGTCACCAGTCAGCCCCCAGTCCGCAACTGCAGTCCTCTCTACTGGTGTTGTACGCCCCCCTTGCCAACATCAGTAGCATGACAGATAGCAAGCAAGCCTCCTGTGTCAGCTGCTGATATGCTGCCTGCTGCCAAGCGCAAGAAACGGAACTTGAGGGACAACGGCTGCCTGAAAAGGTGACATGCGCAATGTCTATCAATATTGTGCTGTGAGAACATGGATGCATGTAGCAGCTACAGGCCATGGCTCAGCAGTGGGTACACAGGCACAAACGCCTGGTCATTCTGGCCATATGCCACGCAGTGCTTACTTGCCTGAAAGCGGCAATGTCAGCGAGCACAGCAGGACCACTTGGTGATTGCATGACATCTGCTTCAATTTACACTGCAATGTATTCTGCTGTGCACTTACATCAAGTGGCATATGAGCCAGCTTCATAGCTGGGATGTCTACATCACATGTCAACAGTGCATCATCTGCATCCTGTGCAGATTTACAATTCAAACTAGATGGAGATGTATCTGAGCCAGCCAGCCACTCTGCTCCCAACTCGCCAAGCTCAATGTCTTGTTGATTGCTTGCAGGTTGCAGCCTATGTGCCTGAGTCTGCGCCTGAGTCTGCACTGTACACTCAGCTGCAGAAGTGCAAGCGCAAGACAGACTTTTGCCTCTTGCAGAAACAGTCTGAGGTGCAAGACGCCCTGTGCGGGCCACAGCTGATTGTAAAGAAGCTGCGCATATAAAAATACAACACACATGCCAAGAGGCCTCTGCCACATCGATGATATCTTCAGGTAGCCAAACAGACATGTCTCTCTATCTACCTATCTTTGCTGAACGACGGCTTTGACAGTTCACAAGCTGCACGCACTGCAGACTGGACCCCAAGCATCATACATCTGTTACAAGTAGTGATTGCATCAACCATGTATGTGGCCTGCAACCCTTGGTGCAGCTGTTTGCAGCACGCTTCGCATGCTGTGACAAGTCTGTGTCACCAGAGCCTCATCACCATGTCTCTGCAGCCATCGACCACTCATTTTAGCTGTGCTGCTGCATCATCATGTGACTGCATTCATGCAAGTATACTTTGCATTCCTTGTCATCAAGGGAGGTTGAGAAGGCGACAAGCAGTTGGTCTCCCAATACTGTCCCCATACCTTCTCCCCTCTCTCCCCCAGAGGATGCCATTTTCTTGACTCACCCAGAACGTGCCGTTTTCTGAAGCAGATGGACAAACGGCAAGCTTGTCTTGTGAACACTGCAGAGCCGCCTTCTTGGGCCCTTGTCATTCAGGACAAGCTCATCTAGCCCTACGACAGCAGACGCCCCTGGACAGCCCCCCCCCCCCCCCAAACTTCCTGTGTACCACCCCTCCTCCCACGCTTTTCACTCACTACATCCGCCGCCTCACAGCCCAGCTGGACTCAGAGCAGTACTCAGACGGTGAGGAGCATGTAATCTGGGAGAAGGGCCAACATGTCCAAAATCATGAAGACTTCTTGTCGGTGGTAGGTCCCAATCCAATGCCTGTACTCATATTGAGGTTGTACCGTTTTCATGGGGAACTCTTTTGCTTGGTCCCAGTTTCGGTTCTGTTTGGGATTGTCTGTACTCACCCAGGAGTCTTATATTGTCTGCATCTTACAGACAGTTGTCTACTGCATGAGGTTCCGAGCCAAAGCACAGATGCATCACACCTGCAGCACCTTTGACATCACCTGCAGCATGACTAGGTTGCGGTCATGCAGCATTGCACCCTGAGTTATTGCAAAGCCTCTGCAAAGCACACAAAGTTAAGCTGTTGAGTGCACATCCATAGCTGAAAGTTGCATGCAGGCGCCGGGGCAATCAAGATGTGGAAGTGGTGCTTCGAATTGAGGTGGACAATCACCCAGATTGCTTCCGCGTGCGCAGTGGGCTCATGTCTGATGCCGCTGCTGTGTGGGTGATGCAAAATGTTCAGCAGGTAAGTCTGTTGGACTGTGACGCTCAGCTGAGCGCCGTGTTTCAGGCCAACTCGTCCAGCCTGTCCAGCCTGAGTCTGGAGTGCTGGATTATTCACCCTGCCACCATCTTGCAGGGATGTGTTCCTGCCTGAAGCTCTAAGCTTCAGGCAGCAAAACATCACAGCACAGTGGTATGGTAAGTAATCTAGCATTCCATGCGCAAACTGCCATGCATCTGGCCCACAGCCCTTGCAAGAGGTATGCTTAGCCATGTTTTCAAGGTACATGACCAGACATGACCAGCTGTCAAGTTGATGAAAGCCGCAATTAGCTTGTGTTTGCAACCTATGTACATTTCCAGTGGTATGTGCATTTTATAGTGTCTACACTCCACGCCCGGACATGCTCCGAATGTATGTTTATCTTGCCTAAGCATTGTATACAGTAGAGGTGGACATTTATGTCTGCATGGGTGCAGGGGCCGCCATGATGAGAAGTATCTCAGCGCATTGTCTTTGAGACCTACCTTGGCCTGTATGCAGCAGTTCTCATTTGAAGCAGTACAAAGCCAACATGACAATGTGCTGCTGCATATGCTATCAGTGCTAAGCTGCTTTCCAAAGCCTTGATACATGTGGAAGCATCAAATCCGCTGCTTTCTAGTTCTCACATGGTGAGCAATCTAAAATGTGTATGTGTTCAGCAAAGCATGATGGCTTGCTCTCCGCCGTTCCTTATGTGCTTTCTATCCGTGTCAAATGCAGCCAGGTGCAGTTGCAAGTGATGCTACCTTCCCTCAGCTGCTGCAATTAATGCAGAACCCCAACTTTGATGTTTCTGTGTGCTTAACATAGACATTTCTCCTGCAGGCCAAATTGGCTGGACAAAGTCTTTACAACCACAGGACAGCTATCTTGACAGAGGTGTTTGAAGTGCATGATGTGATGTGGCAGGCATACAATGCAGTGTGCTAAAAAGACTGTTGTCTCTGCATAACAGAGTGCTGCTCCAGAGTAGCTTGATTAACGACAAGTCATCTCGTAAGTATTAATTGACGTATGTGCATGCTGTGGGCTCCACATGGTAAAAGGATATGCATTGTTTGGAAAACAGGATCTCCTCCCCTTCTGTAGGTGTCAAGGAGTCAGTTTTTCTGCATGCCAGACTGCATTGCCAGTCATGACAGCGCAAATAGGTCCAGGAGCAGGGTTTGACTCCCCACCCAGATCCTGCGCAGGCAGAGGGCATCGATGGCCAAAGGCCGGACGGGGGTTGCCCTACTAAAGCAGAACTGCTGCCAGAAGACGACGACAGTACAAGATGACAGACCTTTGTGGAGTTGCGCCAAACATGCATGTATCATATGATATGAATGGTCTGTTTTCCAGACTATTAAGCAAACAAAACAATCAGCAAAGCATTCATTTGCAGATCAGCCATGAAGCAAAACCAAGTGCCGACTCCATAGCTGCAGGATGGTGTGGTCTTGAAAATTAACTTGCTGCTGTTTCACCCTGCTACATCAGCATTTAATGCATTTAATTTAATGCATTTAATTTAATCAGTGCAATTACAGCCACCCGAATGAGCTCATAAAGACCCGCCTCTCCCAGCACCACATGCCCAGAACCTATGATGCTTGCTTCTTGCTGAGCCTAAGGCACAAAGCCCTGCAGTAATCAGATGTTTTGGGGCCAGCTTGATTGCAGCGAGCAACTTGCCTGCTGACATACTTGAGCATGCTTGCAAGTTACAGTTTGAACAGGTGCTTTCTGTGGGCAAGGCTCCAAGTTTGCCATGACAATGATAAGCTGTGGTTGTAAGGGAGCAGAGTATAATTGAGTGACACAGAAGATTGTGGCCATGTAAGCATGAAGCTGGTGGTGCTGCTTGCTCAACAGGCCCAGCAAGCTCAGGCAGAGCAGTTTTGAGGCAGACCTATGCAGCTCAGTTCCTTCTGATTGGGGCCAAGCGTTGCATAAGTATTTGCTGAGCGTTTTGCCAGCTTTCCCCCTCTGACTCCCCTGCTGGCTGTTGCTGACTTGCAGCGAACCGTGTGCCTGACCCCAGCTGGGCTGTTGCGCCGGGGTCAGAGTCATAACTGTTGATTCTGCTGCTGCCATATCTGTCCCTGCTGTATCTGCCCCTACCACTGAGGCCCCTGCCTGTCCCACCAGGGTACCCAGCACCAGCACCAGCACCTCTGCCTGAAGCGCTGACATGAGCGCCGTACCTTGCAGGATGGATGCCGCCACCACCGCGGCCTCTGCTTGCCAAAGTGGGAGCCAGGGTCAAGCCTTGGGCTGCCGGTGGTGTAGCTGGAGGCGTAGCTTGAGCTGCTGCTGGCGTAACCGTCTGAGGAAACTGACCGTCCACTTGCAGTGCGGCTGTTGGCGCTCTGTTCACACATTACAAACTAGTCAGCACGCGAAACAAAGAGCGCATGCATCTGCTGCCCAACGTCATGTGGCACACCTTTGCTCCGCATATGCATGAAGTGCACCTGCAGTGCTGCAAAGCAGTTCCACAGGAGCAACATCCTGCTGTTGGACTTGCGCTGGGGCCATGAAAGTTGTTGAGATCAAATGAATTGCAATGAGCGGGATGCACTTGTAGAGAAAGCAAAGCGGCAAGGCATACCAGATATAAGAAGCGATGCGCCACCCCATAGTCCTGTTGTGGAGAGGCCTGGTGCAACAACCAGGCACAAGTAAGCAGTCTGAGCATGACAAGACCGCAGGTGACATAGCAGCTTGTCACATCCAGGCTGACTGGATAGTCATGTGTGAAGCCACTCAGTTCATGCAGTACTCCTGATAGCTTCCGACAGGTTACAACCAGCATTGTGAGTGTTGAGTGCAATACGTGTCCTTGAACTCAGGATCATCCACTCCAACTGGGCTGTAGCTCAGCTGGAGCTCAATGTTACATATGGCTCAAAACATGAGTGCAACAAAAGAGAAAGCAGCAAGATAGTGCATACCAGAGGCAGCGGAGGGAGTATCAAGCCAGATGAGCCCATGGGCCATTTGAGCATATGATGCACCTCCTGCAACCACCACAGCCCACTGACTTGCAGAGCACCTCACTTGCCACATCATGCTTTGGCTTGCAACACAAGGGTCAAAGTAAGCGAGACAACCTGTGTACGCATGGGGTGGCACCGGGTGTCACACATCAACTCAGTCAATCGCAAACCCTTGCAGCTTTTAGTGTGTTCACGAGCAAGTAATGTGCATTAGCCAGCTTGTTGAGCTCAGAGGCATCCAGGCAAGCACACCTCACGGAGCGACCTGAGTCGAGAGTGCCCTTTCTGGCTGGCGTCCAAACTCCCCTTGACAGCAGCCTCTTAGCAGGGCTTCACGATCTGACTCAGATACCGCTTGTTAAAGAGCGCTCTTCAAAGAGCGGTATCTAAGTCAGATCGTGAAGCCCTGCTGGGAGGCTGCTGTCAAGGGGAGTTTGGGCGCCAAAAGTGTGAGCTTCATCTTGCATGCAGATGGCAGAGCCAGCTGCCACACGGAGGCGTGGTGGGGGGACAAATTCATGGCCAGCATGGCCATGAATTTGTCCACAACGCCTCCATGTGTGTTGGCCCCTTTCACCAGCAGAGGCAGGTAGGCTGTGAAAGCGTCCATCTCCTTCAGCTGCACAGCAGTACCCCACCCTCTGATGCTTTGCACTAGCGGCTTGAAGCAGGAGCAGCCAGGATGATGAAACTCGCAATAGTGGCAGCAGTGTGAGGAGTGAATGCTTTGCTTCAAGCTTGATAGGCTGCTACTACGCACACCATCACCAACCAAGAGTACACAGACACACACACCTCCCCGCCCACACACATCCCTGTCCAGCTAGCAAATGTGCAATGCAAATCATGTTCACTGAGGTAATCTGGCCAGGTCTGCTCGCCCTGTACTACCAGGGCAAACCTGCTGAGGATTGATGAGCATACAGGAGTCAGCACAAGTGCTCAGCAAAGAATGCACAAGAGGCATGATGGGTGAGGGTGGCTACCAGGACATGCCCAAAATCAGGCGCCAGGGAGTCCAAAGCATAGTGTGACACCCTCCAGAAGGCATTCCTTGCAGGATCGCCACCAATCTGCCGTCCATGGGGCTTGTACACTTCTAGTACTGCCTTGGCAACTGCTGGGTCCCTCTTATACAGGGACAAGCTGATCTTCCCCAAAGCCTCCAGGCACTGCATCACCAGGCCTGTTTGGTGACATCATTCTATGGTTTGCATGTGTCCACAGGACTGCTTATGCAAGCATACCTGTGACAGTTCTGGTTGCATAAAGCTAAGCAAAGCGAGAAAGGAAACTTCAGATCAATGCAGCCAAAGCATCAGGTCATCACCAATAGTTTGCATGCCCAATGGCCAGGTCAGCTTGGGTCAAGAGGCGCCCGCGCAGCTAGACTGCCTGGCATACTGCAAATGCAGTTGCAGCATGCCTGAGCAGGTGAGGTGTCAGACTCTTGCATGGTCAGAGCCTACCATCAACAAAACCTGGCTTCCACAATGATTCAGGAGGCAGATGAGACAAGTCAGCAAGCTTTGCCAGAAGCAGAAGCTGGCATGGCCACTTTGAGGGTAGGAGAGACACACAAGCAGCACAACCCATCGTGCCAGAGGCAGGGGCTGAGTGACAATACCAGTATGCCTGAAATCTGCTGTCTGTTGAGCTGGGCCAGATGCAGCAGCGCTTCCACCCAGACTAGGTCCACCATGAGGTCCTCTGCCAGCAACCTCAACTGGTATGTCATTTCAGCAACCACACTGCACCACCTGATCAAATCTGTCTGGGTGCGATGGTGCAAATCACTGTCCGGATCCTCTCTGCCTGTGGTCTCCTTGAAGCGATCTCGAGCATGTGCCTGTACGGGAATGTGTGGGTTGCTTTGAGTAGCATACAATGCACAGCTCGGTCCCCTGGGCAGCCCGGTATAATACTTGGCTTCTCATTAAATTGACGCCGAAAGGCGTAGTCTTTTCTTTTCTTTTCTTTTCACAGCTCGGTCCAGGTGATGAGTTAGACTACACAGAACTACATCAACAAGCCCGTGCCACCAACAAGCCCTGCACAAACCGCAGTGATGTTCTTGTGACCATCTTGTGATAATCAAACTTAGAACAGCAGTGATGCAAGCCAGGTGCAACCAACAGTGCATGCAGGTATGGCTCCTACAGAGTAACAAAGAAGTCAGAGGTACATGAGCACCGAAAAGTACACACTTCAGCAGCTGAATAAATTATGACCTGACTAAACAGGCAGATTGGACTCAACCTAGTAGCTCAGCTGTCAGCTTGACAGCATCTTTGAACATTTTCTTTGCCACGAGAGCTGCAATGACAAGAAGATGATTGCAGAATATGCTACTGGTTGATGCCTTGATGCATCACATCCCTGCTGTTTTGCTGTCCTTTATGTCTGTGTTTGAAACAGAAACATAAACCACAGGCAATTTGACGCTTTGAATTTCATGCTGATACACATGAGCCAGCCAGGAGTATGAAACAAACAATAGTCAACAAAGACTGGCCCATGCTGCTGGTGTGGTGTCACACAGACATACCCACCACGCTTTATTGGCTTCTGACACAGAGTAGACAGTGGACAGCAGGTTTGGACCACACAGCTCCCCTGGTATGTGACATACCCACACAGAGCTCTGCTGTGCAACTTGCAGGCATGTTCATAGGCTCATTCTCAACATGTGATGACCTGTTAGCTATGTGGATACATGCCTATCACTGCAAGAGCAGGAGCTGCACTGCTCAATCAACCACTGGCTCACGTATGCCTTAGCTAGCACAGTGCTCGTGATAGATTTCCGAGTACACTCTCACGACGTAAAGCATGGAGAACAGCTCACCCAGTGGTGACTGTTGGCTGGCACTTGCATGTTGCTCAGAGAGCTGGGCAACGGCTGCATGTCATACCGCTGACCCATTTCCTGCTTGTACTCAGACTTCTGCAACCAGAAGCAGACCCTTGTCAGGAAATGACAGCATCAACAAAGCACTACTAGCTGCAGTGATCAGTCATGCTCTACCAGCTCTGCAGCTCTAAACGCACTCAACGGGCGCGTTTGGATGGAGAGCACGGAGGCATCAGCCATGGCAGCTTCCTCAACGTCTCTGGACATAATAGCACGCGCACTTGCACCATTTGCTTGTGGGTAGCATGCATGCTCGCAGTGCACAGGCACCCTGGTGCATCTGGCCACACCACACGATGAATTGACGACCACTGTGACCTTGCCTCATACCTGCACGTATGCTTTGACTGCATCCTGGAGGACGATGCAAGTGAAGATCGTGTCCAACAGCTGGCCGGTCTGGTCTGCACACCAGGGATTGCCATCCTTTGGCAGCGCATCCAGCATCTAATTGACCTGCTCATTGTAAGTCACCAGGATTCGCTGCTGCGAGGCTGCATGGATGACGCCCACGATGTCGTCTGCAAATCAGACGTACATAAAACCCAGATGTAAAGACGCGTGGCATCTCTGAGGGATGGGGAGTGTGCAGCATGTAGCGTCTGGGATGCGCATATGGGCTCTGTAATTCCCTTGACAGCAACGGCCGTACCCGTTTACTACACAGCATGCCTTGCGCATCAAATGCCACATATGCAAGCATGCGATGGCGCGATTGGAAAAGGGCTGTGAATGGAGCACAATGTTACATGAAGAAGGCAGGTCATCTGGTCATCTTGCTGCAGGTCCAACAGCTTCTTGAGCTGACTCCCAATAGCCATCTGCACCAGCACAGGGTGTCATGCTGGGCAGGACAGAAGACTCTGACAGCCGCAGCGCAACGCAACGAGCTCCACACCAAAGATGCACATTGCATATTGATTATGAGCAGGGCTGCTTTGCATGACTACCCTTACATGCACAGGACTGTAAATCACCTGCCGCTCCAACTCTGCTGGTGTTGTCCACACACTCAATCTATGCCGGTTATCCCTTATATGTACTGCAGCGCCGCAGACCTGCAGATTGTCAGCCAGCATCTCACCGGCACAGATCACCTGCACGGCGTCGCACATGTCAACAGCTATCTTTGTGTCAGGACTTGCATGCCTTTCACAGTCAGTGTGATGGCAGCCTTAGGAGTCATGCTGTTGATGAGTACTTCTGCTCAAATGTAGACTGCAAGACATGATCTCACCACTTTTTGCTATAGCACATTTACTTGGCGCCGATCAGGGAAGATTGTGAACTTCCCCCCGTGCCTATTGTCTGCATCTTCCCATCTGGGATTGATGTCTGCTCGGAAGAAGAACAAGTCTGCCCCAGAAGGCAGCCATTCAGGCTGCTTCAATTTTCTGAACATCCTGAGGGCAAACCTGTGACACATGGCATGATCAAACCAAAACACAGATTCCCAATTTGCCGCTGCGTCTTGCTGCTGCATACCTGGTTAACTTGTGTTTGACTTGGTATACATATGTGTTGTACAACGCCCAGGCCTTTAAAACGTGGGGCCAGGATCAAGTAAGAACGGTAATCCTGGCCCCACGTTTCAAAGGTCTGGGCGTTGTATACCATGTCAAACACGAGGTGCCACTTTTGCTCATTTCCTGCAGCGCGCATATCTCAGGCGTCATCTATCAGCACAACGCCGTGGCCAGCCTTGGCATCGCACGAGACCAGGACATGTCTTCAACCTCTTTACCTGATCACAAGTTGTCGCGGTGTCCTGTCGCCTCAATAAGGTAACCGCATACCCTTGATCCAACCAAGAAACACACTCGTCATCGATGCGTCAGCGACAAGCAACCGCGAGAAGGGAAGCGCCACTGGCGCGCTAAGCCACATACAGGCATGCTTTCTGTTGAATTCACAGAATTAGGCGTCAGCAAGGCAAGGCAGCAATGAAGGCCCCGCGCATCTGTTCCGGGCAGGTCGCCTTTACGGTTGGCCAGTGTCCTTCTCGACATGTGCGGTGACGTAACCCCGTCGACTTGGCACGCTTATTTGGCCCCCTATGATCGCAGACACAAAATTTATTTGTCTGTCAACCTGCAGCCAGACCAGATGCCTAGGGATGCCATGGCACGCGCGTACAAGCTCTGCTCCCCCCGTCATTGGCACTGCTGACCTTCATCCCGAACAACACCTCTTTGGATACAGAAATTTCGCTCTCAGTCACAAATACGCATACTGTCTGGAAATGCCTTCTGGATGTGCCTACCGTGACAACTGACCAGCTTGTAAGCTTCAGCTTACTGAGCTAAGTGAACGTACCGTAGAGATGCTTCACATCGTCCAACAACGTTGGTCCAAGTACACATGGATCATATCATGTTGAGCTATCTTGAAGAAAGTGCTGCCACCTGTCAAAGTCCACGCATGCATGGCCATATGGCTACCTATAGGTCCCATGGGAGTCCTGTCCACTGGAAACATCACGCAGCCCAATCATTGGCAACTGGACAACATACGACATCCCTGCATGTAGGATATTAGTAACCTGGGTCACACTGTAACTAGTCCCACCAGTGCTGGCTGCTGTCACTCACTTGTACTCAGCAATCTCCGCTTGCATTGGTGCCATACAGTGTCAAACTACACGATACTTTTCTGGATGGATGTATACCAGCAAGGATCGTTACCCATGCTGAATTGGCATGCTACTGAGCCCTTGGCACCTCGTCTGTGATGCAGTATGTTCAGTTTGTTACATGTGTAACACATGCATCATGGCGTCCCACATGAACAGCATGGTGACTGGCTTCGGAGCAAAGGTGAAGACTTTGCTCTTTTGCGTACCTTACTTTGATCGCAAAGCGCAGCATACGCCGTTTGCACCCTTCAGGACTCGGTCGCTTCGGCACCGTCCAGATGTTGCTCGCTCTGCCGCTGTGCAGTTGCTCCTGAAAAGATCTTTCATAGCGCCTAAGCTGTCTGACTCTTCCAGTGACCCGTTCAGCTGCTGTTTGGTCCAATGTTTCAAAATTACGGGCAAAAGCCTGAAGGAAGCACTTCGCAACCAGGGGCACCTGGTGCTGTTGCTCAGCAGAGACCTACACAGATGCCTGGTCAAGCAGTGCAAGGCCCTGGATCACAGAACACTGCAGCAAGTCAGCACCTGATGTTGCAGCAAGCATTGCAGCAGAACCCCGAGCTGGCTGCACAATTGACCCAGCGTCTACAACCAGGCAATGGCCAGGCAAGTCCGCTGTGTCTGCTACAAGCAGCCTCAAGCCCTTGTTTGTGCTATGGTTGCCATGTGGTCTTAGCTAAATGTCACATTGTGATTCAGTTGCCTGGCATGGGTCCTCAACAATCAGGAGCCCCAAGCTTACAGCAGCAGCAGTTGATCATGCGACAACAACAAGCAGCAGCTGCAGCTGCTGGTGCCGCATCTGGCAGTCTGCAGAGCAGGCCGCCTGCAAAGCAGAGTGTGCCTTTGACCAGACCAACTGCAGTCTTCTCTGCTGGTGGTGTGCGGCCCCCCTCACCAGCACCAGTCGCAGGACAGATAGCAAGCAAGCCTCCTGTGTCAGCTGCTGATATGCTGCCTGCTGCCAAGCGCAAGAAAAGGAAATTGATGGACAACAGGCTGCCTGAGAAGGTGACATGCGCAATATCCATGGTTCTTTGAGAACATAGATGCATGTAGCAGCTACAAGCCATGGCTCAGCAGTGGCTACACATGCTCAAGTGCATGGTCACTTAGGCTATATGCTGCATGGTGCTTGTTTGCCCTGAGGCAGTAATGTCAGTGAGCACTGCAAGGCCACTTAATCATTGCAAGGCAGCTTCCCTTTGGAGCTCCATGCATCCTGCTTGCGCCTAGGCTGATTGAGAGATGAGTCAGCTACAAAGTTGGCATGTCTACACCAAATGTCAACAGTGCATCCTGAGCAGAGTTCAGACTTCGACTAGATGTAGACCTGTCTGAATCAGTCAGCCACTCTTCTCCCAACTTGCCAAACTCAATGTCTTGGTGTTTGCTTGCAGGTGGCAGCCTATGTGCCTGAGTCTGCCCTGTACACTCAGTTGCAGGAGTATGAGCGCAAGATAGACGCTTGCCTCTTGCAGAAGCAGTCTGAGGTGCAGGACGCCCTGCGCCGCCCGCACCACATTGCCAAGAAGCTGCGCCTGTTTGTGTACAACACACATGCCAATCAAGAGGCCTCTGCCACATCTTCAGGTAGGCAGACAGACATCTTTGCTGTATGAGTGCATTGGCAGTACATTAGCTGCATGCATTGCAGACTGGGCACCAAGCTCCATGAATCTGTTGAGCAGTAACAGATTTGATAACAACCACTGGGGTTGCCACAAAACCTGGTGCAGCTATATACAGCACGCTTCTCATGCAGACAAGTTTTCATCTGCAGAGCAGTGTCATCAACATGTGTTCTGCAGCCATGCACCCTCGTTCCAGCTCTTATGCTGCAAGCATCATAGCGACTGCGTTTAGGTATATATCTTTGAATTTCTGTCAATAAGGCAGACTATTGAGCCCACAAGCAGCTCGTCTCCTGATACTGTCCCACACCCTCTCCCCTCTCTCACCCCGTGTGCTGCTTTCTGAAAACAGATGGACAGGTTGCAACCATGTCTTGTGAGTACTGCAGAGCCGCCTTCTTGGGCCCTCGTCATTCAGGGCAAGCTCATCGAGCCCCAGGCCGCAGGCGCCCCTGGACAGCCCCCCAACCCACCTGTGTACCAACCCCCCTCTCAGCCTTTCACTCACTACATCCGCCGCCTCACAGCCCAGCTGGACTCAGAGCAGTACTCAGACGGTGAGGAGCATGTGGTCTGGGAGAAGGGTCAACATGTCCGAAATCATAAAGACTCCTTTGAGATCAGGTGAGCCTGCTGTGGTGTCTGTGGTGGGTCCTTAGTCAATGCTCATACTGAAAGTGAGGCTTCACGGTTGCCATAGGGAGCTCTGCTTGGGCCCACTTTTGTCTCTTTTTGGGCGGGTCTACACTCACCCAACGGTCATGTATGGTCTTCTTTCACTGCGTGAGGTCTGAGCCAAAGCACAGACATATCACACCTGCAGCATGCCTTGATTGCAGTCTTGCAGCATTGCACCCTGAGCCATTGCCAAGCAAAGATCTGTCGAGAGCATGTTCATAGCTGAAGGCATGTCCATGCAGGCGGAGGGGCAGTCAAGATGTGGAAGTGGTTCTCCAGATTGAGGTGGACAACCAGCCAGATCGGTACACCTTGTCAGCATCCCTGTCCGCAGTGCTGGGCTTGAAGCAAGCCACTCGCACCACTGTCCTGCACACACTCTGGGCATACATCAAAACACACCGCTTGCAGGTACTGTTGTCTGGCATTGAACACCTGCTGCCAAATGGTTTCCTTGGCTGGCTTCAGGATTTGGATTTCACAGTACAACGCTGCCGCAATGTTTGTTTTATCATGCAGCAGTCTGAAAGGGATCGTAGCATGTTGCCACAACAATCCGTTAACTACACATGCATACATACAGTGAACAGTAACTCCAGATGGATGACTTACTCAAATGCAGACCTCAGCTTCATGTTTGGGTCTGGATGAGAGTGTCTCACATTTCACAGACTCAGCCGCTCTCCATGTATGCATAATTTAGAGGTCCAGTGTCGGTGAGCTCGTGTCTGATGCAGCTGTTGTGTGGGTGATGCAGAATGCTCAGCAGGTGAGTCAGGTGGACTGTGATGCTCAGCTGAGCGCCGTGTTTCAGGCCAAGTCGGTCAAGATGTCCAGCCTGGCGGGGCGCATCAACCCCCACCTGCGTCTGGTTGAGCCCCTCACTCTTCGCTACACTGTCAGGTGCACCCCCTTGCGCTGCCAATCAGGTGCCATGTAGCTGTTTTGCAGCTGCCGTGTAGGTGCCATGTAGTTGTCTTGTAGGTGCTGTGTAGCTGCCTTGTAGCTGCCATGTAGCTGTAGCTTGTGGGCCAAGACATGCGCTGCTGTTGATGCGCAGAGCTGAGAGCATTGCAGACAAGACCTGATATGCATGCATCAAACTGACTAGCATGCTGTGCGGCATGAGCTGGTGCAACCTTGCCAGGTGTTGCCGACACTGTTACAGAGGGACCTTCAGTCATGCAGCTAAATTTTGCCGTCTACCAGAAAAGCAACTGTGAAAGGAAAAGAGAAGGAAATACTTTAACTTTCAGCATTGATTACAGAAAGCCTGAGAGCAAAGTATATTGAGCTTCCTTGAGGCTATTAGGAGGCAACTGTGCTGTGTAAGCTGCTTGCTTGATCATGGTGGCAGCATCTGCTACAGGCAGCAGGTGCCTTGCAATCACCCATAGCAAGTCTGATGTTTGTTGACAGTATGTACATCAGCACAGACCAAGTCATCATCATTTTCTTTCAAGTGCCCATGTGCTTGAAGTTGACTGATAGCACATGCATGTGTGCAGAGTGTCGGGAGATAGTCCTACTCATCCTGACTCATATGACATAGACCTGGAGGTTCCAGCTCCCACTATGGATCAGGCAACAGCGCCTCTGCTGCAGCACCTCAACACCAGCAGAGAAGTTGAGCAGGTCAGATTCTGCTGCTCCTAGTTGCACTGTTCATTTATCTCTAATTGATTCATCGAATGCAGAGGTGACAACCTTTCATGAGTTTACAACAATCATTATAAAGACTCAACTCCTGACAGGGCAAGACATTCAAGTCCTGCGCTGTTGTGACAACAGAGTGGATTGGTAGCCTTGACATGTTGAGAGGCTCTGCTTCCAAATATGCAGCAAGTCCAGCTTGCTTCCAAATATGCTTGCCTACTAAGAATAGTTTTAAAGTGCATGAAGCAGACCCAGTGCACCACAAGCAACAGGATGGGATGTTTTCCTCTCAAAAGCTGTCGATGGTAGCATGTAAAAGATGTGCTCTTTGCAAAGACAGCCAATCAGTCTCTGAGTTCTATTACCTGATGCTCAGCTTCAAGAGCATGACAAAGTAAGCGTGACACAGCAGGCTCTGTCTCGCTTGACTTCTTCTGCTCTTGAAGATGAGCATCAGGTCAAAGAACCAGAATTCAGGCGGCACACCTCGTAGGTGCGTAGGCTACAGTGTTGTAACATGTGTGTGATAACGAGTGCACTGAGTCCTGTTCTTTTCTGCAGCTGGATCTGCGTATCATGACAGCAGTGCGCAAGCTGCATGAACACAAGCGGCGGCGAGCGTTCTTCCTGGGATTCAGTCAGTCCCCAGTGGACTTCATAAATGCCTTGGTGGCATCCCAGGGACGGGACCTGAGGTACATGAAAGGAGAGCAGGGGGTGGAGTATGAGGCCATGAGGCGCAGTGACTTATTCAAGGGCAAATGGGTGGAAGATGCTGTACTGCGCCACCTGCACAAACGCCTCGCAGCTGGGTGATAGTGCATAGTGGGTTTGCTGAGATTAAGTGCTTACTTGCAGTTTGGTGTAGCAGGGTACAAGGGGCATCTAATACGCAATGTGGGATTTTGTCCTACAACATTTGCAAGGACTGGTATGGCACAGCAATTTAGGTGCTTGAAAAAACCTGGCTTCTGTCGCTCTGCTGACAGCATGTGAATGCAAAAGCAAACAACACTCACTAAGGAATGGCTTGGCCCATAAGATCTCAAGAGACAGTAACAAGTGATTGGTCAACCTTCTGTGAATGTATGCAAAGTGTGTCCATCTCTGGCAGGGGCACCGTTCTATGAGTTATTCTCACCTGTTACATGCACAGTGGGTGCACTGGCATGCTGACTTCACAGTACCTTTGAAATGCGAGATCCACTAGAACTGAACCTGGATGTAGTTCTGAAGTTCAGCCTATGCCCAAGATGGTCAATTTGATGGAACTTTACATGTCGAGAGCCTAGTCATTACCACATATACGTCCACAGCAGAAAAAATTTGCTTACACTTTGTAAATGTCAGTGTGGTTATTGTGGCACAGCTACACTTTGTGCTACACAGCAAGAGAAACTTGCTACAGACGCAAACAGGAAATGTTGACAGGCCATAATCAGTCGACCATGGTCAATGCTCTTCTTACCCTAGTCAATATCTACAAAAGCAGCTATTATACAGTCAACTTCCTTGCACTAACAGCACATGCACGACATGGTGCATCATAGGCTACAATAAGCTGCTGATTGGGTTCACAACAGACACGAAATGACAGAGGGAGCAGACCTAGCTATCAATTCAGTAACTCAAAAGCATATTGGGCGCATTTCTTGGCCTACAGATTGCTGGACAGGCCTGCAGCCTGAGACTAGCAACATGCATAGGTATGTTACGGCATACGTAGTGTTTGTTCTGCATCTGTTTAGGGCTCTGAGTTGGGGTTCAGCTTGCCCCATGCCTCAATCCAGGTGATCATGCCATCAGCAAGCTTGTTGAAGTATGGGTCCACAGGCCCTAGCTCCTTTCGCACCTGCATTGAAGACCTTCACATCTGAGAAAAACGCTATGCATGAGGCAGGCAAGGGATGCCTGTTTCTAAGAATGGCACCATGCATTCAAGGCTGACAGGGAATAGAAAGTGTACAATGTCTTGGGAACACAAATGGTTCCGTGGGAGCCAGTCATTGTCTGCACCCCCTGGGATGGACCTGGCTGCGCCAGATCCCCCCCAGCAATCCTGCTGTGTGTCCTCAATGAAGTGAGCAGTCATCATGGTGACGTCAGGGCTCATTGGGATGAGTTTTAACATCATCAGAATGAATGATCACCTCATTGACAACACACAGCAGCGACTGGCAGAGAGATTGGGCCTATGGTGCATCAGCAGTGGCAAAACAAATTCCATAGACAGGGAAAGCTGTATGTGGAGGGAGTGGCAGTGACCTTCTCTGCAAGCTCTAGGTAGCAGGCCTCAACAGTCTGTGCCTCCTTGGTGAAGGAGACATCCTGGAAGAAGGGGATGGTTTTCTCCTGCCAGAAGATTCCGTTGTACTCCTTCTTGAGGTTCACAAAGGGGTTGCTGGCCTTGCTGTGCCAGATGTA
>JAABUP010001958.1_pt1 | contig 41681 bp, 36 predicted proteins | sample 5559201 | NCBI WGS metagenome assembly JAABUP01 (sample SAMN10711887, study PRJNA513373) | rock metagenome | isolation source: Antarctica rocks | place: Antarctica
GCAGGGCGGCTCCGAAGGGCCAACCTTCATCGGCTGCACAGCATTGACTCAAGCCAGTCGACCTACATCAACCAGCCCTCCTCATTCGTGGCACACCTCTCCGACATTCTGGGCCATCGTCGGATGGCTGTCCTCGGCATCGTGGTGTTCGCGGTGGCCTCGGGTCTGTGCGGCTTGACGCCCAAAGGCAGTGCTGCCGAGGCATGGATAGTCGCCGCGCGGGCTTTGCAGGGCGCCGGCGGAGCAATCATGTATCCGGCCGCGCTCGCCATCGTGGTGAGCACGTTCAGCTTGGGAGAACGCGGCCGCGCCTTGGCCCTGTTCTTCGGGGTGGCCGGCGGCCTCACCGCCGTTGGCCCAGTCCTCGGTGGTTACCTGACGCAGTGGACGTGGCGGGCCATCTTCTGGGTCAACATCCCCGTCGCCCTGATTGCCCTGCTGCTGATTGCGATCAGCCGCCCGGACACCGAGTACCGTCCGGCCCGTCTGGACTACCGAGGCCTGGTCTTGGTAACGGCGGGAATCGGGCTGAGCGTGTTCCGTCTCCAACAGCTCAACATCTGGGGATGGAAGAGCCCGGCCACCGCCTGCGCCGTCGCCGCGGGAGTAGCGCTGTTGGTGGCGTTCTGGTTCGTCGAACTACGCACCGAGTCTCCTCTTGTCTCGGTTCGCATCTTCGGCAATCGGCCGTTCTTGGTGGAGAACCTCGTGTTGTTCGTGAGCATGCTGGTGTTCGTTCCGGTGTTCTTCTTCGCCAGTGAATACGCGCAGATCTCGCTGGGGGACTCTGCGTCCAAGGCCGGAATCTTCTTGCTCTACTTCTTTATCGGCTTCGTTATCGCCGCCCAGGTCGGCGGCTCGCTGTTCGACAAGGGCGGCGCCAAACGTCCGGTGGTACAAGGCTGCGCGTTGAGCGCGGTCGGGTTCTTCCTGTGGGCCAATCACGTGACTGACCTGAAATTCTCGACTCAGCAGTGGTACATCATTCTCGCTGGCGCCGGAATGGGGATGATGCTGGGCCCAGCCAGCACCGACGCCGTGAATCGCGTGTCGCGCCAGTCGTACGGAGAAGCTACCGGCATCACCCAAACTGTCCGCAACTTCGCCGCCAGCCTCGGCCTCGCCGTGCTCGGAACCATCCAAGTCCACCATTGGGAATCGCGCACGGTCACGTCCCTCACCGCGCAAGGACTGCCCCACGATCAAGCGACGAAGACCGCCGCCCAGATCGTCCAAGGGTCACACGCGAGCGGATCGGGTAGTGCCGCCTCGATCCCACCTTTCATCCAGCTCGACTTCGCCTACGCCACCCGCACCGTGCTCTACGTCATGGCTGCCCTCATGGTGGCGGCCGCGGTCATCGCCCTCGTTGGCCTGCGAGACGGCCGCCAGACCGACGCCGACGAACGTGACGACGGCGACGAACCTTGGGTCGATCAACCTCGGGTTGACGCTCTGAACCGGGCCGCCCCGGAAGGCTAGCGCCCAGCGTGACCCAACTCCGTTCCACCGCCGCTGTTGCGTTAGTCGATCGGAAGCATGTGGGCCCGCTGCTGCCGTGGTTCAGGCGACCACGGCGAGCGAGGTGACCGCGACGCGCAGTCGGTCGAACGGGTTGCTCACCGGTAGCAATCTGGTAGTTGCCGCGCCGCAGAGCGCCGACCGCTAGCGCCAGCTATGCGGCGTGGTCTGATGACCGACGCTCCGCTGCGGACGCCGCGGGAGTGCGTCGATCAGGCGGTCGGGTCGGGCAGGAGCTCCCGTACCTCTTGCACACAGCGGCACGCCAAGGCAGTCTTGGCAGCCCACCTCAGCGCCTCCTCGCGTGAGGACACGTCGACGATTGCGAACCCGCCGAGGACCGCCTTGGTCTCCGGGTACGGGCGGTCGGTGACCGTCCCGTCGGTGGCCACGACGCTCGCCCTTCGGGTTTCCACTCCGCCGCCGAAGACCCACACGCCGGCGTCCTTCGCCTCCTGTACCACCTCGTGCGCGGCCTTGGCCACGTTGGGCAGTTCCTCGTCCGGGGACGTCATCGCGCCGTCATCGAACGAGATCAGGTACCGCGTCATCCCATGACTCCTCGTCCCGGCCAACCCTCCGGCCGCGGCCACCGTATGGTCATCGTCCTTCTTCGCCAACGGAGTGGACGCAGTACGAACTCGTCGGGTTCGTGACTCCAGCTATTTCTGCTGGTCAAGAGGTAGCGGTGTGGAGACGAGGGGAATCGAACCCCTAACCCCCGCCTTGCAAAGGCGGTGCTCTGCCAATTGAGCTACGTCCCCTGGCGCCGATCCCTGAGCACGGGATAGCCGCCCTGACCGGCAACGCTAGCGCAGGTCGACCGGCTGGGTCGCCTGCGTCCAGACGCTCTCGTCGTCAGCCCCGCGCCGGCGCCGGAGCGCGACCAGGGCGGCGGCACCGGCTCCGAGGAGCACGATCCTGCGTAGCACGGGGCCTCCTCGGTGGCGTGGGAAGTGGACCTGGGAGGACTTGAACCTCCGGCCTCTTCCTTATCAGGGAAGCGCTCTAACCGACTGAGCTACAGGTCCGCAGCACTCGGACCGCCGCATCCGATGCGCTCGCCACCCTACTGGACCGCTCCTCGCGATGCGCCGGCCCCTTGACCGCCCGGCTAGTGGTGTCACCGCTCGACCAGCGTGACGTCGGCGCCGCCCACGAAGTCCGAGCACAGGTTGTACAGCAGCGCGCCGATCGTCGACAGCACCGTGATCACCACGACGTTGATGCCGCCGACGATGGCGGCGATCTTCATCACACGCTTGAACCCGAGCCACTTGTCGATGCCCCCGCCGGTCTTGTCGGTCAGCGTGGAGGCGGCGTCGATGACCGACGTGAACACACCGGCCTTGTTGAGGACGTACCAGAGGGCGGCGACCGCGACGAGCAGCACCACCAGCAGGCAGATGCTCAGCACGAGCGAGAGGCGGAACACGCTCCAGGGGCTGATGTTGCTGACCCGCAGCCGAGCTCGGCGCACCGCCGACCTCGCCGGCACCTGTGCGGTTGAGGTCGCCGACGCGCGGGCCTGCCCGTCGGTGCGGCGTTGGCTGCCGACCGCCGCGCCACTGCTGCTGCCACCGGCATTACTGCTGCCGCCTGCGGTACTGCCGCTACCGCCGGTGGTGCTGCTGGTGCCACTGCCAGCGGTGTAGCTACTGGCGTGGTAGGCGCCGGAAGGCGCTGACTGCACGCCCTGGGCACCGGCGGTAGCTGACGACGTCCGCGCACGCTCGGCCTCGGTCACAGGTCAGCCCTTCGTCGACTCATCGGGCGGTGCCGCTTCGTCGCCCGCTTCGGAGCCATCTTGCTCCGCATTGCGGGCGACACCCACGATCTCCACGCCGTCTGGCAGGTTCATGAGCCGCACCCCCATGGTCTGCCGGTCGGCGCGCCGCACGCCGCTGGCAACGGTACGCAGCACTCCCGCACCGCTGGTGATGGCATACAGCTCGTCGGAGTCGCTGACCACCAGGCTCGCGACCAGCACGCCGCGTGTCGACACGATCTTCGCCGTGAGCACGCCCTTGCCGCCGCGGTTCTGCAACGGGTACTTGTCGAGCTTGGTGCGCTTGGCGTAGCCACCGCTGGTGGCGACCAGCAGGTCGCCGACCTCCTCGCGCACGACGTCCATCGACAACAGCTCGTCGGCAGAGTCGAAGCGCATCCCGATGACACCGGTGGTCTGCCGGCCCATCGGGCGCAGTTGCTCGTCGTCGGCATGGAAGCGGATGGACATCGCATGCCGGCTGACCAGCAGCAGGTCGTCGTCGGGCGAGACCAGCTTGGCCGAGATCAGTTCGTCGCCCTCGCGCAGGTTGATCGCGACGACGCCGCCCTGTCGGTTGGAGTCGTAGTCGACCAGGGCCGTCTTCTTCACCAGGCCCGTACGGGTGGCGAGCACGAGGTAGGGCGCGGCGTCGTAGTCGTGGATGTCGATCACCGACGCGATGCGCTCGTCTGGCTGGAACGCGAGGATGTTGGCGACATGCTGACCCTTGGCGGTGCGCGCCTGCTCGGGCAGCTCGTGCGCCTTGGCCCGATAGACCCGGCCTTTGTTGGTGAAGAACAGCAGCCAGTGGTGAGTCGTCGTGACGAAGAAGTGGTCGACCAGGTCGTCCTCGCGCAGCGCGCCGCCCTGCAGGCCCTTGCCGCCACGCTTCTGGGTGCGGTAGGAGTCTGTCTTGGTGCGCTTGGCGTAGCCGCCGCGGGTCACGGTGACGACGACGTCCTCCTGCGCTATGAGGTCCTCGGCCGACAAGTCGCCCTCGTAGGGGACCAGCCGGGTGCGCCTGTCGTCGCCGTACTTGTCGGCGACCTCCTGCAGCTCGTCGCCGATGATCTGCCGCTGCCGCTCGGGGCTGGCGAGAATCGCCTCGAGGTAGGAGATGCGGGAGCGCAGCTCGCCCGCCTCGTCGATGATGCGCTGGCGCTCGAGGGCAGCCAGGCGCCGCAGCTGCATGTCGAGGATGGCGGTCGCCTGGATCTCGGACAGCTCGTAGCGCTCCATCAGCTCGCCGCGGGCGGCGTCTGCCGAGGCGCTGTTGCGGATGAGGGCGATGACCTCGTCGAGGTGGTCGAGCGCGACGAGCAAGCCCTCGAGCACGTGCAGCCGCTCGCGGGCCTTGCGCAGCTGGAAACGAGTGCGGCGCACCAGCACATCGACCTGGTGGGCGACGTAGTAGCGGATCATCTCGTCCAGGCGCAAGGTGCGCGGCACGCCGTCGACGATCGAGAGCATGTTGGCGCCGAAGCTGTCCTGCAGCTGGGTGTGCTTGTAGAGGTTGTTCAGCACGACCTTGGCGACGGCGTCACGCTTCAGCACGATGACGAGGCGCTGGCCGGTCCGGGCGCTGGACTCGTCCTTGAGCTCGGCGATGCCCGACATCCGGCCGTCCTTGACCAGCTCGGCGATCTTCTCGGCGAGGTTGTCGGGGTTGACCTGGTAGGGCAGCTCGGTGACGACGAGCTGGGTGCGCCCGCGGACCTCCTCGACCTCGACGACCGAGCGCATCCGGATGCTGCCGCGACCGGTGCGATAGGCGTCGCTGATGCCGTCGCGTCCAACGATCAGCCCGCCGGTGGGGAAGTCCGGCCCCTTGATCCGCTCCAGCAGCGCGTCGAGCAGCTCGTCGGCGGGTGCTTCCGGGTGCTCAAGGAACCAGCGCACACCGGCGACGACCTCACGCAGGTTGTGCGGCGGAATGTTGGTCGCCATGCCGACTGCGATCCCGGCGCTGCCGTTGACGAGCAGGTTCGGGAAGCGGCTGGGCAGGACGAGCGGCTCCTGCTGCCGCCCGTCGTAGTTGGCCTGGAAGTCGACGGTCTCCTGGTCGATCTCGCGCAGCATCTCCATGGCGAGCGGCGCCAGCCGGCACTCGGTGTAGCGCTGCGCCGCCGGGGGATCGTTGCCGGGCGAGCCGAAGTTGCCGTTGCCATCGACCAGCGGGTAGCGCATCGACCACGGCTGCGCGAGGCGGACGAGGGCGTCGTAGATCGAGGCATCGCCGTGCGGGTGGTAGGAGCCCATCGTGTCGCCGACGACGCGGGCGCACTTGAAGTAGCCCCGGTCGGGGCGGTAGCCGCCGTCGTACATCGCGTACAGCACCCGCCGGTGCACCGGCTTGAGGCCGTCGCGTACGTCGGGCAGCGCCCGGCCGACGATGACCGACATCGCGTAGTCGAGGTACGAGCGCTGCATCTCGACCTCGATGCCGATCGGCTCGACGCGATCGCCCGGGGGCGGTGGTGGCAGGACGTCGACCACGTAGGGGCCTTTCCTCAAGAACGATCAGGAAGCAGAGGGAAGCGGGGCGGGAGGGGCGCTCAGTTAGGTGAGCACCTCAGATGTCGAGGAAGCGGACGTCCTTGGCGTTGCGCGTGATGAATGAGCGCCGGGCCTCGACGTCCTCGCCCATCAGCACGCTGAACAGGTTGTCGGCCGCGGCCGCGTCGTCGAGGGTCACCTGGAGCAGCACCCGCCGGTCGGGGTCCATCGTGGTGTCCCACAGCTCGGTCGCGTTCATCTCACCCAGACCCTTGAATCGCTGCACCGTGTCGTCCTTCGACAGCTTCTTGCCGGCGGCCAGCCCGGTCTCGATCAGCCCGTCCCGCTCGCGGTCGGAGTAGGCGTACGTCGGGTCCTCCCGCAGCCACTTGATCTTGTAGAGCGGTGGCTGGGCGAGGTAGACGTAGCCCGACTCGATCAACGGGCGCATGAACCGGAACAGCAGGGTCAGCAGCAGCGTGCGGATGTGCTGACCGTCGACGTCGGCGTCGGCCATCAGCACGATCTTGTGGTAGCGCAGCTTGGCCTCGTCGAAGTCCTCGTGGATACCGGTGCCGAGCGCCGTGATCAACGCCTGGACCTCGGTGTTCTTCAGCACTCGGTCGATGCGGGCCCGCTCCACGTTGAGGATCTTTCCGCGGATGGGCAGAATCGCTTGAAACAGCGGGTCGCGCCCGCCCTTGGCCGAGCCGCCGGCGCTGTCGCCCTCGACGACGTAGACCTCGCACTTGGAGGGGTCGGTCGACTGGCAGTCCGACAGCTTGCCCGGCAGCGGGATGTTGTCCAGCAGTCCCTTGCGGCGGGTGAGGTCGCGGGCGGCCCGGGCGGCGACCCGGGCCCGCTGGGCGTCGATGGCCTTGTTGACGATGGTGCGGGCCTCGTTGCGGTGTGCCTCGAGCCACTCCTTGATGGAGGTGTACGCCATGGTCTGCACGAACGTGCGCGCCTCGGTGTTGCCCAGCTTGGTCTTGGTCTGGCCCTCGAACTGCGGCTGGGCCAGCTTGACGGACACGATGGCGGTCAGCCCCTCGCGGATGTCGTCGCCCTGCAGCCGCTCGTCGCCGTTCTTGGCGGCCTTGACCGCCTTGAGCATCTGCTGCTCCTTGGCGTAGGCGTTGACCGCATTGGTCAGCGCCGAGCGGAACCCCTCCTCGTGGGTGCCGCCCTCGTGCGTGTTGATGGTGTTGGCGAACGTGTAGACCGACTCGCTGTAGCCGCCGTTCCACTGCATCGCGACCTCGGCCTCGAGCCCCTCACCCTTGGACTCAAAGGAGATCACCGACGGGTGGACGGGCTCCTTGGTGCGGTTGAGGTGCGTGACGAAGTCGATGATGCCGCCGTCATAGCGGTAGTAGACCTCGACCGGGTCCTCAGCCGGCTGCGACGCCGGCGACGCCGTGGAGGTCGGGCCAGCGGGGGCGGCCTGCTCCATCTCGACACCGGAGACCAGGATCTCGGTGGTGCCCGAAGAGCCGTCCAGCGTGTCGCCGGCCTGGTCGTCGGCCTGGGTGACGGCGCCGTCATCCCCGATGACGACCGACGTCGACGGTTGGTCGACCCGCGACTTGGACGGGCGCTCGTCGCGCAGCATAATGGCGAGGCCCTTGTTGAGAAACGCCATCTCCTGCATCCGGCGCGACAGCGTCTCGAAGGAGTAGGTGGTGGTCTCGAAGATGTCGGGGTCGGCCCAGAACGCGATCGTGGTGCCAGTCTCGCTCGTGGAGGCGCCCTTGGTGACCGGGCCAGCAGGGGCGGAGTGGTCGTACGGCTGGAACCAGGTGAACCCCTCGCGGCGCACCTCGACCTCGAGCCGCGACGACAGCGCGTTGACGACGCTGACCCCGACCCCGTGCAGGCCGCCGGAGACCGCGTATGACTTTCCGTCGAACTTGCCGCCCGCGTGCAGCGTGGTCAGCACGACCTCGAGCGCGGACCGCTTCTCGACCGGGTGCCGCCCGACCGGAATGCCGCGACCGTTGTCGTGCACGCGGACGGCGCCGTCGGCAAGCAGCGTGACGTGGATGTCGGTGCAGTAGCCGGCGAGCGCCTCGTCGACCGAGTTGTCAACGACCTCGTAGACCAAGTGGTGCAGGCCCCGCTCTCCGGTGGAGCCGATGTACATGCCGGGCCGCTTGCGGACCGCCTCGAGCCCCTCGAGAACCTTGATGGAACTGGCGTCATAGGCCACGCGGGAGTCTTCCTGTCGCAGAGTGACGGGGCGCATCGCTGAGGCCTGATGCGGAACCCGGTGTAGTTCAGAGTCTAGCGGCCAGCGGTGACAAATATGGGGCTGAAGCGCCCTGACGCGCCCGTAGCGCCGCGAACGGCCGCGCGGATGGGTCCCCCCACTCGCCCCCGGGGTAGGGAACGGTCCACGGTCGTCTCAGCCGATTCACCCGGTTCGGACTCAGCCGTAGGTATCGCGCGGACCCGGGCCACGCACCCGCAGGCGCCCGTGCTTCCAGCTCGGGCCGCCCGGCCCGCGAACCGTCAGGCGGGTCACCGTCTGCGGCCCCAGCTGCTGGTTGAGCGTGACCAGGATCTGCCGTGACAGCAGGCGCAGCTGGGTTGCCCACGCCGTCGACTCCGCCTCCACCTCCAGCTCGCCTCGGGTCAGCTGCACGGCCCGGCAGTGTCCGGCGATATCGGAGCCGACCAATGCCTCCCAGTTCGTCAGCACGCCCGCCGCCGCGGCCTGCGCCGTCCAGCCGCGCTCCGCCAGTAGATCCTTGACGGATGCCCCGAACGGCACGGGCTCGTCGTGCTCGCCCTGGTTGGCTCGGGTCGGGCGGCCTCGGCGCGGCTGGGGCGACCCCTGGGCGCGCCGCGCCGCCTTGGCACGGGCCAGGGACTCGCGGACCAGATCTGCCCCGGCCCGGGCTGCATCGGCCTGGGTTGCCTGCACCGGCTCCTGCTCGTCCTCCCGCCGGTGCTCAGTCACGGCAGTGCTCTTCATCAAGCAGCTCAGTCAAGACGCAGCTCCCCCCGCTCCACCCGCCAGCGTTGCCCGCGCAGCTGCTGCGGCACGTCGGCGTCGACCGCGGCACTGACCAGGACCTGCTCGGCCCCTGCCACCAGTGCCGCGAGCCGCTCGCGCCGGGTGGTGTCGAGCTCGGCGAACACGTCGTCGAGCAGCAGCACGGGCTCGCCTCCGCCCAGCTCGGCGCTGCGCAGCAGCTCATAGCTGGCCAGCCGCAGGGCGAGTGCAAGCGACCACGACTCGCCCTGGCTGGCATACCCGCGGGCGGGTAGCTCCCCGATGGACAGCAGCAGCTCGTCGCGGTGGGGACCCGCGAGCGTCACCCCCCGCTCGACCTCCTGCTGGCGCAGCCGGCCGAGCTCGGCCAGCAACGCTGCGCCGAGGGCTGCAGCTGTCAGATCGGCGGGCAGCTGCAGGACCGACGAGCGGTAGTCCAGGGCGATCGGACCCCTGCCGTCGGAAACCTCGGCGTACGCCTTGTCGACCAGCGGCGCCAACAGCTCCACGAGCCGCAGCCGCGCGGCGAGCAGCTCACCGCCGAACCGGGCGAGGTGGGCATCCCAGGTGTCGAGCGTCGACAGGTCGGAGCCGCCCCCTCCCGCGCGCCCCGACCGCCGGGCCAGCGACGCGGTGCGCAGCAGTGTGGTCCGCTGCTTGAGCACCCTGTCGTAGTCGGCCTGCACGCCGGCGTACCGCGGCGCACGCAGCGCCAGCAGGTCGTCCAGGAAGCGCCGGCGATCACCTGGATCACCCTTGACCAGCGCCAGGTCCTCGGGTGCGAACAGCACCGTGCGCAGCGTCCCGAGCACCTCTCGAGGGCGGGGCAGCGGTGAGCGGTTCATCCGCGCCCGGTTGGCCCTGCCCGGCACGATCTCGACCTCGAGCAGCGTCGTTCGGCCGTCACGCACCACACCGGCCCGGACGACGGCCTGGTCGGCACCCATCCTCACCAGCGGCCCGTCGGAGGACACCCGGTGGCTGCCCAGCGTGGCGAGGTAGCCGACTGCCTCAAGCAGGTTGGTCTTGCCCTGCGCGTTGGCGCCGAGCAGGGTGGTCACGCCCGGCTGGAGCGGCAGCTCGAGCGTCGGGTAGCTGCGGAAGTCGACCAGTGAGAGATGGGCGACGTGCATCCCGGCCCGTCAGCCCTTGTCCGGGGCGCCGGGGTCAGTCCCGGCGGCGGGGGCCGCCTGCTCCGTTCCCGCGGCGGTATCGGCCCCCGGCGCGTCAGCACCCTTCTTGAACGAACCGGCGGCAGCGGTCACCGCATGTCCGCCGAACTGGTTGCGCAGCGCGGCCACGACCTTCATCGCCGGGCTGTCCTCCTGCCGGCTGCTGAGCCTCGCGTACAGCGACACCGTGATCGCCGGCATCGGCACCGCGTGGTCGATCGCAGCCTGCACCGTCCAGCGTCCCTCGCCTGAGTCCTCGGCGTACCCCTGCAGCTCGTGCAGGTCCTCGTCGGTCTCAAGGGCCCGGACCAGCAGGTCGAGCAGCCAGGAACGGATCACCGCGCCCAGCGTCCAGCTCTTGATCACACCGGGGACGTCGTGCAGCATGTCGGCCGCCTTGAGCAGCTCGTAGCCCTCGCCGTAGGCCTGCATCATCCCGTACTCGATGCCGTTGTGGACCATCTTGGCGAAGTGCCCGGCGCCGACCGACCCCGCGTGGACGAAGCCGGACTCGCCCTCGGGCTTCAGCGCGTCAAAGAACGGCTGCACCTTGGCGACGTCGTCAGCAGTGCCGCCCGACATCAGCGCGTAGCCGTTTGTCGCGGCGTCGAAGATCCGATGGGCCATGCTGCCGCCCATCCGCTCGAGGCCCACCATGCCGATGGTCCCGCTGGCGCTCTCACTCACGTGCCTGTCGTCCCCCGCTCGTCCGGTACTCGTTCCGTGAATCGTCAGTCGCCAGCTGTTACCCGCACCCGCCCGTACCCGCTCAGCTCCATCCAGCCGGCGCTATCCGGCCAGGCGAACCGGCATCAGCAGGTAGCGGTAGTCCGCCCCGACGGGTGCGTCACCTGACTTGCCGGTGAACACCGCCGGCTTGCGGGCGGCCTCGGCTGGGTCCTCGGCGGTGGCGAATCCCACGCACACCGAGTCGGACTCGAGCGCGCCCAACCCGTCGAGCAGGTAACCCGGGTTGAAAGCGATGGACAGCTCCGGCCCGTCGAAGTGCACCGGCACAGCCTCACGGGCCTGCGCTTCGCCACCGGTCCCGGCTTCGAGCACCAGCTCCTCAGAGCGGAAGGTCAGCATTACCGGCGCGGTGCGCGCCGCGACGAGTGCTACCCGCTTGACCGCCTCGACCAGCGGCGCGATCTCGACCTCGGCCGAGAGCGGGGATGACGCGGGCAGCAGACGCCGGTAGTCGGGGAACTGGCCGTCGATCAACCGCGTGCTCGACTCCCGCTCACCGCAGGAGAAGCCGGCCAGTGCCTCCCCCGAGGGACCGCTGCCGATCGCGATTGCGATCTCCGCTCCTGCCCCCGCAAGTGTCTTGGCGGTGTCTGCGAGCGTGCGAGCGGGCACCAGCAGGGTCCCGGTTGCGGCGTCGTCTTCCGGACGCCAGGACAGTTCGCGGACCGCCAGCCGGTAGCGGTCGGTGGCGGCGAGTGTCAGCCGCTCACCGTCGAGCTCGACCCGTACGCCGGTGAGCACCGGCAGCGTGTCGTCCCTGCCCGCGGCGATCGAGACCTGCCCGACTGCCGCGGCAAAGGCCGTGCTCCCCACCCTCCCGGTCACCGGCGGGAGGCCCGGGAGCGCCGGATAGTCCTCGACCGGAAGCGTCGGCAAAGTGAAACGGGCGCTGCCACAGGTGATCACCGCGCGGGAGCCGTCGACGGAGACCTCGACCGGTGCGGCCGGCAGGCTGCGGGTGATCTCGGCGAGCAAGCGCCCGGAGACGAGCACCCTGCCCTCCTCGGCCACGGTCGCCGAGATGTCGGCGCGGGCAGCCACCTCGTAGTCGAACGCCGACAGCCGCAGCCCGTTGGGAACGCTCTCGAGCAGGAGGCCGGCGAGCACCTGCAGCTGGCTCGTCGGCCTGGTGGGCAGGGTGCGGGCCGTCCAGACGACAGCGTCTGCCAGCTCGTCGCGCTCGACGCGGAACCTCATCGAAGACCCCCTCCTGCACGAGCACGCCGGCGGCTGTCGTTGCCGGCTCGTTGTCCCCAAACCACCACTGCTGTTGTCAGTTGTTCTCTCACAGCATCTCCTGGCGGTCGTATCCGGTGCGGTGGACTGTGTGGACAAACGGCATCTTCGCTGCTCAGCCCCATTGCACGGGGCTCGGGAAGGTGTGCACGACGAGCCCGGCACCGCGCCCTGGCACGCCGCTACCGGCAGCTGTCCCGACTATCCCCCGCGGATCCGACAGTTTCTCCACAGCGGCGTCCACAGCCTGTGCGGGGCGGGAGGTGGTCATCACCGGCCCTTGCTCCGGATGCGGTTCGTCAGCTCGGAGACCTGGTTGTACACCGGACGCCTTTCCTTCATGAGCGCCTCGATCTTGCGGTAGCCGTGGATGACCGTAGTGTGGTCGCGCCCGCCGAAGTGCTGCCCGATCTTGGGCAGGGACAGGTCCGTCAGCTCACGGCACAGGTACATCGCCACCTGGCGGGCGGTGACCAGGGTGCGGCTGCGCGACGAGCCGCACAGGTCCTCCATCGAGATCCCGAAGTACTCAGCAGTGACAGCCATGATCGTCGCGACCGTGATCTCTGGGTCGGCGGCGTCGGGTATGAGGTCGCGCAGCACGATCTCGGCGAGGGTCCGGTCGATGGTGGACTTGTTCAGGCTGCCGAAGGCAGCAACGCGGATCAGCGCCCCCTCGAGCTCGCGGATGTTGCGCTCGATGTGGGTGGCGATGTACTCGAGCACGTCGCGCGGGACCGGAAGCGAGTCGGCCGAGGCTTTCTTGGACAAGATGGCGATCCGGGTCTCGAGGTCCGGCGGCGACACGTCAGTAATGAGACCCCACTCGAACCGGCTGCGTAACCGGTCCTCGAGCGTGGCCAGCTGCTTTGGCGGACGGTCGGAGGAGATGACGATCTGTTTCTGCTGCTGGTGCAGGTCGTTGAAGGTGTGGAAGAACTCTTCCTGCGTGCGTTCCTTGTTCTCGAGGAACTGGATGTCGTCGACAAGCAGAACGTCGACGTCGCGGTACCGCTTGCGGAAGGCAGGTTGGCGGTCGTCCCGGATGGCGTTGATGAACTCGTTTGTGAACTCCTCGGAGTTCACGTACCTGACCGCGGCGTCGGGAAACAGCTTCCGGGTGTCATGGCCGATGGCGTGCAGCAGGTGGGTCTTGCCGAGGCCGGAGTCGCCGTAGATGAACAGCGGGTTGTAGGAGCGCGCCGGCATCTCGGCCACCGCGACCGCGGCAGCGTGCGGGAACCGGTTGCCGTCACCGATCACGAAGGTGTCGAAGGTGTACCGCGGGTTGAGCCGCGGTGGCTCGGGCGGGGGGCCGCTGCGAGCGGGGGGCACGGGGCTCAGGGGAAGCGGTAGCTCGTCCTCGAGCGTCTCGGGCTCGGCAGGCTCCTCGTGCGGCGGGTCGACGACGACCGCGAACCGAACCTCCCGGCCGAGCGCCGCTGCCATCGCAGTCAGCAAGTAGGGCCGCAGTGTGGTGTCGAGCAGCTCCCGGGCCACCTCGTTGGGCGCCGCCAGCAAAGCGTTCGACTCGCCGACCAGCCCGATCAACCTGGTGAGCCGCAGCCAGACGCGCTGGGTTGGCGACAGGTCCCGCTCGCTGAGGCTGCGCCGTGCCCGGTCCCAGACGGCAGCGAGGCGCTCGAGCTCGGTCGACGGATCCTGAGCTGCTCCTTCCGGAGCGGCTTCGCTGTCGATGCCTGGTAGCTGGGCGGTGCTGGTGCTGGTGCTGGGCACGCTGGGTGCGTGGCGGACGAAGTCACTGCTCCCGGAGCCCTCGTCGATCTCGAACGCTCTGCTGGTAGCGGCGCCCCCGTCGTCATCTGCCACCAGGACTCCCATCTTCGTCGTTGGCGGGCACGGACGACCGGCGCCTGCGAATCCGCGACGTCCACAAGTTGTCCACAGGCTGTGCACGACCGGAATCCGCCGCATCCTCACAGCGAGGGAGCGGTGGCCGTCTGCAGCAGGCAGCGCAGGCGACGCTAACAGCGCGGGCGAGGCGAGTCGACGGGCAATTGCCACAAGTTACGAGCAACAGCGCATCCGCTCGGCGCGTCGACTGGTACCGGAGCGTTTGACCCGTCATCGGCTGCCCCGTACCGTCGAGCGCGGCTGGACCACAGCCCAGGCTCGCGCGCGCCGGGCTCGCTTCACCTACTGATCCGGAGTCCTCGTGAGCAAGCGCACCTTTCAGCCCAACAACCGTCGTCGGCACAAGACGCACGGCTTTCGGCTGCGGATGCGCACGCGGGCTGGGCGCGCCATCCTCAACGCCCGCCGTTCCAAGGGCCGGCACCAGCCGTCCGTGTGAGCAGTGCTCCCGGCGGCGGCTCGGCTTCACTCTTCACGCGAGCACAGGCTCGTCTCCAGGCGGGGCCGGCGTGCCCGCAGGGGCTCAGTGGTCGTGGCAATGCTGGTTCCACCAGCTGAGGCTGGGGAGCAGGCGCGTGCCATGGAGGGCAAGAGCTCAGACGACCGATCCGTGCCAGCGCGGGCGGGTGTCGTTGTCGGGCGCAACGTCGGTGGGGCCGTGGTGCGCTCCCGCGTCAAGCGCAGGCTGCGGGAGGTCCTCAGAGCAAGGCTTGAGGAACTTCCGGACGGAAGCCTCACTGTGATCCGGGCGCTACCCGGTGCTGACGTGCCGTATTCGCAGATCGAGACCTGGGTCGGCTCCGCGCTGCGGGCGCTCGACCCAGGCACTGGCTGCTCTGGGCACGCCCGGGCCGTCGCGCACACCGTTTCGCGGGTGTCGTGCCGTTCGAAAGCCACAGCTCGTTGAGCGCGCGGAACGAGGCAGACGTCACTTCAGAGGCGAACGTCACGCCAGAGGCGAACATCACGCTAGAGGCGAGGTCCGAGCGTGAGGCGGAGTCCGAGCGTGCAGGGTCACCGCCAGGGCCAGTTGCACGTGGCCTCGCCGCGCTGGTGCGGGCGTACCAGCTGGTCCTGAGCCCCCGGCTGGCCTCCAGCTGTCGTTTCGAGCCCTCTTGCAGCGCCTACGCTCATGAGGCTCTGCTGATCCACGGCGCAGGCCGGGGCGGCTGGCTCGCAGTGCGTCGACTGCTGCGCTGCCACCCCTTCTCGACCGCCGGCTACGACCCCGTTCCTCCGCCACCGTCGACCGAGACCCAGGACCCGAAGCCGACGGGTGACAATGTCGTACAGCGGAGCGGTTACGACCAGCCGCTCGTTCCAGCGGTGCCGGGCTGCCACGATTTGCCTACCGAGGAGTAACGAGTGCTCGACCCGCTGTACAAACTCGTCGCCCGCGGCATCGTGGTCTTCCACGACGCCTTGGCGCCCGTCTTCGGGCAGAACTCATTTCTGTCCTACGCGCTGGCCATCGTCCTGATCGTGATGATCGTGCGGCTGCTGATCTTCCCGCTGTTCATCCGCTCGGTAAAGGCTCAGCGGTCGATGCAGCTCATGCAGCCGCGCATGAAGGAGATCCGCGAGAAGTACAAGAACGACAAACCGCGGATGAACCAGGAGCTGATGGCCCTGCAGAAGGAGCACGGTAACCCGCTGCTCGGCTGTCTCCCGCTGGTGCTGCAGATTCCGCTGTTCATCTCATTGTTCCACGTGTTCAACAAGCTCGCCCCGCGCACCGGCTCACGCGGGTTGGACTTCTATGGCACCAGCGGGCTCAGCCGGCTCGAGGTGCAGCACATTGCGACGGCCAAGCTCGGCGGCGTCTCGCTGGCATCGGCTTTTACCTCCTCGAAGAACGCGATCGACCTGCTGGGCACGAGTCAGGGCGCAGTGCGTGTCGTCGCCGTCGTGCTGATCCTGCTGATGTCAGCGACGACCTTCGTGACGCAGAAGCAGATCATGTCGCGGGGCGGGCCCGTCGACCCGCAGCAGCAGCAGATCCAGCGCATCATGCTGTACGGGTCGCCGATCATGCTCGCGGTATTCGGATTTCGCTTCCCGGTCGCGGTGCTTCTCTACTGGCTGACGACCAACCTGTGGAGCATGGGCCAGCAGTACTTCATCATCCGCAAGATGGGTCCGGGGCCGGTTGCCGGCGCGGGTGCGGCGGGGCCGTCGAAGAGCCTGCCGCCAAGCCGCCCCGACGCCTCCGCGGGGGACGAGGCCAAGAGCGGCCTGAGCCTGCTCAAGCGGCCGAAGGCGGCCGCGCCCCAGGCTGCGCCGACCCCCGCGGCGGCCACGCCCCGGTTGGTGCAGAAGCGAGTCGCTCCCGCAGCAGCCGCGCGTCGACCGGCGGGTGGCAGCCGCCCGGGCGCAGGCGCCAAGAACCAGCGCCGGGGCCGGCGCTGACCGCTTCCGGCCATGCTGTCCGCCGCACGGCAGCGCAGCCCCACCAGCTGAGGCGCACGGGTTCGACGTAGCCGCCGACTCCTACGAGCCGCTGCCGACCCGCCTGCTGCCTGCCGACGCGAAGCCGATTTCACGTTCCGTACTGGAGAGATGCTGATGTCAGAAGCACCCGTCGCCTCACCTTCTGCCGCCCCTCAGGAGGACGAGCCGCAGTTGGCCGCCCCTGCGTCGACGTCCGATTCCCCAGCCCCGGGTCGTGAGCTCGAGCTGGAAAGTGAGTACGCGGCCGACTATCTAGAAGCTTTGCTCGACATCCTCGACCTCGACGGCGACCTCGACCTCGACGTGGAGGGCGGCCGCCCCATGGTGGCTATCGTCGGCAGCGGGTTGGAGGGTCTGGTCGGCGACCGCGGAGTGACGCTCGAGGCGCTACAGGAGCTGACCCGTCTCGCGGTGCAGCAGCGCTCTGGCAACCGCAGCCGGCTGATGCTCGACGTCGCCGGCCACCGGGCCCGGCGTCGCGCGGAGTTGCACGCGCTGGGAATTGAGGTGGCGACACGCGTCGTCAGCAAGGGCGCGGCCGAGCGGCTGTCACCGATGAGCCCCTTCGAGCGCAAGGTCGTCCACGACGCCGTCGCGACGGTCGAGGGGGTGGCCAGCGAAAGCGAGGGCGAAGAGCCCCAGCGACGCGTCGTCGTGCTCCCCGCCTGACCACCAGCCGACGACCGGTAGCTGTGTCGGTAGCTGCTGTGTCTGCTCGTGTCTGACGCAGGGTCCGCCCCCGACCCGCCGCCGGACTGGCGTCCGGCGGCGCAGGCCCTGTTCGGTGAGCGACTCGTCTTCGCCCGCAGGTTCGCAGAGCTCCTGGTCACAAGGGGAACCAAGCAAGGTCTGCTGGGACCCCGTGAGGGCCAGCGGATCTGGGAGCGGCACCTGCTCAACAGCGCCGTGCTGACGGAGGCTCTACTCGCCGAGGAGCGCGTGGCCGATGTCGGGTCTGGAGCTGGCCTGCCCGGTATTCCTCTGGCGTTGGCGAGGCCGGACCTGCATCTCACCCTCATCGAGCCCATGGAGCGCCGGTGCGTCTTCCTGCGCGAGGTTGTGTCCGAACTTGCGCTTGACGAGCGAGTTGTCGTCGTCCGCGGTCGAGCGCCGGAATGTGCGAAGCAACTCGTGCCGGTTACCACAGTAGTCGCTCGGGCTGTCGCGCCGCTGAATCGCCTCGTGTCATGGACGATGCCCCTGTGCCAACCTGGCGGGCGGCTTCTCGCCCTTCGGGGGCGCACGGCTGAGCTCGAGATCGAGACCATGCGGGCGGACATCGGCCGAGCGGGTGGCGAAGGGCTGTCACTCACCGTCCTGGGGCGGGGCCTGCTTCCCGAGCCGGTCAACGTGGTCGAAGTTCGGCGGTCGACGGTGCAGGCACGGAACGCGACAGGGCGACGGGGGGACGCACGACATGGCGGGGGCAGCAACCGACGCTGATTCACGTGAGGTCGCAGGGGGGACGCCGCCGGTTTCACGTGAAACCGCACCGTCCGCAGCGGCACCGATCGCGGCTGCATCGGCGGCATCCCGTCAGCGCCGTGGCAGTTTTCCGCGTCCCGCCCAGCGCCGGGTCATCGCCGTGGCGAACCAGAAGGGTGGGGTCGGCAAGACAACCTCGGCCGTCAATATCGCCGCTGCCCTGGCACAGGACGGTGCCACGGTTGCCTTGGTGGATCTTGACCCGCAGGGGAATGCGTCAACGGCGCTCGGGCTCGACGCTACGCACCGCACGCCTGGTACGTACGAGGTCCTTCTGGGGGAGGCGACCCTGGACGAGGTGCTCGTGCCGTGCGCGGATGTCGAGCGCATGTTGTGCTCGCCGTCAGCTGTCGATTTGGCGGGTGCCGAGGTTGAGCTGGTAAATGAGCAGCAGCGTGAGCGACGTCTGCACGACGCGTTGCAGCGCCTTGCTGCGCCCGTCGACTATGTGATCATCGACTGCCCGCCGTCCCTGGGACTGCTGACTGTCAACGGGCTCACTGCGGCTCAGGAGGTCCTGATCCCCATTCAATGTGAGTACTACGCCCTGGAGGGGCTGGGGCAGCTCATGCGCAACGTCGAGCTCGTTCGAAAGCACCTCAACCCATCGCTCTACGTGTCGAGCATCCTGCTGACCATGTACGACCCGAGGACGCGCTTGGCCGAGCAGGTGGTGCAGGAAGTCCGTGCGCACTTCGGCGCAACCGTGCTGTCCACAGCCATCCCCAGAAGCGTGCGGGTGGCCGAGGCACCCAGCTACGGTCGCACCGTGGTGACATATGATCCGGCCTCCCGTGGTGCTCTCAGCTACATGGATGCCGCGCGGGAGATCGCAGAACGCGGCCTGGAGACGGCGGCATGAGTGCGCGTCGGGGAGGCCTTGGTCGGGGGCTCGGGGCGCTGATCTCGTCGGGCCCTGCGGTGCTTCCCGAGCCAGGGTTGCCCGCGATGTCCCTCGTCACCCCTCTGGTGACTGGCCGGCCCGGCTCCATGGCTGACGCGGCTGGGGAACCGGCGCAGCCGTCTGCAGGAAGCGTCGCTGGTGAGCTACGGCTCGTGCCGATCACAGACGTCGTCCCCAACCCGCGGCAGCCTCGGACCGCGTTCGACGAGGGCTCCCTGGAGGAGCTGGCCGCCAGCATCCGGGCCGTCGGTCTGCTGCAGCCGATCGTGGTCCGCGAAATGACACCCACCGGCGAGCGCAGCCGGTACGAGCTGGTGATGGGCGAGCGCAGGTGGCGGGCCAGTCAGCTCGCGGAGCTGGCAGAACTGCCGGCGATCGTGCGGATGACGGCTGACGACGCGCTGCTGCGTGACGCATTGATCGAGAACCTGCACCGCGAGCAGCTGAACCCGCTCGAGGAGGCGGCAGCCTATGAGCAGCTGCTGAACGACTTCGGGTGCACTCACGACGAGTTGGCGGCCCGGGTGAGCCGGTCGCGCTCGCACGTCACCAATACGCTGCGCCTGCTCGGTTTGCCCGCCGCGGTCCAGCGCCGGGTGGCAGCGGGGGTGCTCTCTGCCGGACACGCACGCGCCCTGCTCGCCCTTGCCGACCCAGCCGAGCAGGAGGCCCTGGCGATCCGCGTCACGGCAGAAGGGCTGTCGGTGCGAGCGGTGGAGGAACTGGTCGCGCTCGGCAGCAGCCCGTCCCGGCGCCTGACGGTCCGGGCAGAACCTTCGCCCCGCCCCGAGCTGGAAGCGTGGGCCAGCCGCCTCAGCGAGCAGCTGGAGACTCGGGTGAAGGTCGCCATGGGCAGGCGCAAGGGGCAGATCACCGTGGAGTTCGCCACCGTCGACGACCTCGCCAGAATTGCGGCGGCATGGTTGCCGCCGACCCCCGGCACGGACCGGCCCCGCAGTAGGGCCCCCCGAACCGCCAAGCACGCGTAGGTCAGCACCGCGGCTATTCTGAGACCGACCTGCAGGTAAGAGAGCCGATGAGGGGCTGATGACCAGAGCCCGGCTTGCTCTACGGCGGCCACGCCTGTCCGTCCGTCTGGTCATCCTGGCTGCAGCCGGCGGCGCGACGGGTGGGGTGCTGGGCATCCTCGCGGGCCTGCTCAGTGCCCCGGTCACGGCTGACGCACCCGGAGCACTGCAGACCGCGCGCGGAGCTGGTCGCGTCAGATGAGCCGCCGCATCGCCACCGTCACGCTCGACAACCTGGACGACTTGCCCTGGGCCTGCCGTCGCTGCGTCTTCTGGGAGCTCGCACCGGTGGCTCGGTCACGGGCAGAGGAGTCCGGCGACCCTGCTTTCGAGAAGGAAGCCTGGGTCTCGTCGACGTTGCTCGGCTGGGGGTCGTGCGGCAAGATCGTCTATGTCGATGGGGTCGTTGCCGGCTTCGCGCTGTTCGCCCCCCCGGCCTACGTCCCACGCTCGGGCGCCTTTCCGACCAGCCCGGTGAGCCCGGACGCGGTCCTGCTCATGACGGCCAAGGTTCTCGAGGAGTTCAGCGGCCAGGGCATCGGCAGGGTGCTGGTGCAGACTCTGGCGAAGGACCTGGTCCGGCGCGGCTTCCGCGCCATCGAGGCGTTCGGCGATGCTCGCGGTGATGCGGGCAGCTGCATGCTGCCCGCGGAGTACCTGCTTGCCGTCGGATTCAAGACCGTCCGCCCCCACCATCGCTGGCCGCGGCTGCGGTTGGAGCTGAAGAACGCCGTCTCCTGGCGGGAGGACGTGGAGGTCGCCCTCGAGCGGCTGCTGGGCTCGGTCACCCCGGAGGGGATGCTCCGGCCGATCGGCAGCCGCGCCTGACTCGGCGCGGCGAGGTGTCGCGGGTCCGCAGACGTACGCGGGTCAGCCGGGCGACGGCTGCAGCAGCTCGGTCGGCAGCAGGAACGCGCCTGTCGGCTCGTCGAGCGACTCGGGCAGAAACAGTCGCTGAACGGCTGCGAGCAGGGCGTCGGCGACGGTCGCCCGGAATGCTCGCGATGCCAGCGCGGCGGCGTCACCCCGGTTGCTGAGGTAGCCGATCTCGGACCGGACGGCGGGCATGCGGGTGCGTCGCAGCAGCTCCCACGTCTTGGGGTGCGTGCGCCCATCGACGAGCCTGGTACGGGCGACCACCTCGCGTTGCACGAGCTCGGCCAGGCGCTCCCCGACGACGGACGCGCTGCCCGTCGTGCCGAAGTAGTAGGTTGCCACTCCCTGCGGCAGCTCGCTCGGCTGCGTGTCGACGTGCAGGGAGATGAGCAGGTCGGCGTCAGTGGCGTTGGCCGCCTGGGCTCGCTCGTGCTCCCCAGGGCTACTCGTCGGGCCGTGCGTGAGGTAGGCAGTGACGCCGGCGGCGAGCAGCCGACCCTCGAGCTGGGTGGCGATGTCAGCGACGATGTCCCGTTCACACAGCCCCCCGCCGACGGCGCCGGGATCGCCGTCGCCATGCCCCGGGTCGATGACGACCGTCTTGCCCGACAGGGACGGCCCCTGCCGGCGCAGCTGCTCGTCCTCACGCAGCTCGTACGGCCGCCCACCGACAACCGTGCGCGCCAGCCGTTGCAGCTCCCGCAGGGTCACCGGGCCGCACAAGCCGTCGACCGTCAGGAGGCGATTGCGCTGCAACTCGCGCAGGCCGCTCTCGGTGCGCTTGCCGAAGATACCGTCGCAGCGACCGACGTTGAAGCCCATGTCGGCCAGCCGCTGCTGCAGCATCAGCACGTCGTCGCCGACGAACGGATGGTTGACGCTTAAGTACAGCAGCCGGTCGCCCAGGCGCCGGTTGGCCTCATCAAGGGCCCGGAGCGTGTCGGGGCCGACGATTCCATCGACAACCAGGCCGCGGCTCTGCTGAAAGGTGCGTACTGCGGTCTCGACGTCGCCGTCGAAGACCTCGGCGACGGCGTTCAGCACGGTGTCGGGATGATCGAGCAGGTCGAGGGTTGCCAGTTGCGCCCGAAGACGGCGTACGGCAGGGCCGGTGCTGCTGAGGCGGAGGAGTGGCACGAAGCGAGAAGGTCCTGACGTGAAGGAGGGCGGGCCTTCAGGGTAGACGGCGACCCCGCCGTTCACGTCAGGGCGGGGCCGTGTCCGTAGGCACTATCTCGAGGGCGCTGGGCAATGTCGCGCCGACTGCTGTCAGGAGGTGCGAGGACCGAACGACAGACGGGTCACAGGTACTCGGACAGCTCCCGCAGCAGGCTGGCCTTCGGCTTCGCGCCGACGATGCTCTTGGCCACCTGGCCGCCGACGAAGACCGACATCGTCGGGATCGACATGATGCCGAACTCGCGGGCCGTCTGCGGGTTCTCATCGATGTTCAGCTTGACGACCTGCAGCTTCTCGCTGTGCTCGGACGCGATCTCCTCAAGCACGGGGGCGACCATCTTGCAGGGGCCGCACCATTCCGCCCAGAAGTCGACCAGGACGGGCTTGTCGCTGTTGAGAACATCGGCGGAGAAGGTGTCGTCGGTGACGGGCTTGGTTGCGCCCATGATGGATCCTTTCGGGGTTGGGGGTGAGAGGGGCTGCTAGGGGGGCACAGCCGGGCGACTGCGCTTCAGGCGGGTGGTTCAGGCGGGAGCTCCGGCCGGGACCGGCTCCGGCGGCGCACCCGAGTGCTCGCCCGGGACACCCTCATGCGCGGCTACCCAGCGCTCGGCGTCGAGAGCCGCGGCACATCCCGTCCCGGCGGCGGTGATCGCCTGCCGGTAGGTGTGGTCGACGAGGTCACCACACGCGAAGACGCCGGGCACGCTGGTCCGGGTTGAGGGGGCGTCGACGAGGACGTACCCGTCGGGGTCCATGTCGACCTGGCCACGAAAGATCTCCGAACGCGGGTCGTGTCCGATTGCCAGGAACAGCCCGGTGACGGCGATGTCGCGCTCCTCGCCCGTGCGGGTGTCCTGCAGGTGCAGCCCGGTGACCTTGTCCTCACCGAGGACCTCGGCGACCGTGCTGTTCCAGGCAAAGGCAATTTTGTCGTTCGTCATCACCCGCTCTTGCATGATCTTGCTGGCGCGCAACTGCTCACGGCGGTGGATGAGGGTGACAGACCGGGCGAACCGGGTGAGGAACGACGCCTCCTCCATGGCCGTGTCGCCGCCACCGACCACCGCAATGTCCTGGTCGCGGAAGAACGCGCCGTCGCAGGTAGCGCAGGACGAGACACCCTTGGCGAACAGCCGGCTCTCGCTCTCCAGGCCCAGCGTGCGCCACTGCGACCCGGTTGCCAGGATCACTGTGTGGCCGTAGAAGGCGCCGTCCTCGGTACGAACCACCTTGGGCTCGGCGAGCAGGTCGACCGACACGACGTCATCGGCCACGAGCTCGGCCCCGAAGCGCTCGGCCTGGTCGCGCATGGCGAACATCAGCTCGGGCCCTTGGATCCCGTCGGCGAAACCCGGGTAGTTCTCGACCTCGGTAGTGTTCATCAGGGCGCCGCCAGAGGTGACGGAGCCCTCGAAGACGAGGGGGCGCAGGTTCGCCCGGGCTGTGTAGACCGCTGCCGTGTATCCGGCCGGCCCGGAGCCAATGATGATGACGTCGCGGATGATGACGTCGCGCACTACCGCGTCGGTGCTCACTGCTGCTCCCGTTAGTTGGGGACCCGATCAGTTGGGGACCCGTCAGTTGGGGGACATCTGTCGCCAACCGATGCTAGGCGGGCGCCATTCCCCAGGGCCCGTTGTGCAGTTGCGGCGGGGCGCACCTGTCGGGCAAAGGATCACGGCAGGAAGGTCATCTCGGCCGCGTCGGCGCGAAAGCCGCTGGGGGTCGCAGGCAGCCGGGTGAACCAGACCAGCCAGAACCGGTGTGGCTTGGTATCGGTAGGACTCAGCTGCAGGTCGGTCGCTGCCGGGTCAGCGGCAGCGACAACGGGGAAGTCAGCGGCGGCCGCGCCGTCGGTGTCCGCGGCGCGCACCTGGACAGCGCCGCCAGGGGCCCCCAGCACCAGCTTGACCTGGCGGACGCGCTGCGGGCTGCCCAGGTCGACGACGAGGCCGACACCCGACTTCAGCTGCCCGAAGGCTGCTGATGCGTACGTGTCGGACGACCACGCCGTGCCGGGGTCGCCGTCATGGGAGAGCGCGACGCGTCCCGGCTGCTCGGACCGATCGGCGCCCTCCGGGTCGAAGTCGTGGACCGCGGCGATCGGCAGCGGGGGACCCAGCGGAGCGGCACTGCTCGTGCCGCCCGCCGAGGGGAAGCCCTGCGAGGCTCCCGGCAGGTGACCCAGTGCCGCCCCGAGCAGCAGGGCGGCGACTAGCAGGACGGCAGCGGCACCGCCCGCGAAGTAACCGCGCCGCCGTCGCCGGGCTGGAGTCAGCCGGACAGGCGTCAGCGGGACCGTGCCCGGCTCGGCCGGGGCACCGGCGTCGGAGTGCACCAGGACCGGGGAGTGCTCGAGCCGGTCGACGAACGCCTGCATGCTGGCCGGCGGCGCCACGCTCGAGCCGGGCTGAAGCAGCCCCATCACCAGCGTGTCAAGGTCGCGGGGCACACCGGCGCGCACCTGGCGAGCAGTGCAGACGCGCCCGGTGTCGTCGTGAGGGGCAATCGGAAGGGTCCGCTCGCCCGAACCCGGCCACCGTGCGGTCAGCGCCGCGTAGAGCAGAGCGGCCACCGCGTACAGGTCGCGCCTGCTGCGCTCGGCGAACGACGGCTGCCCAGGCGCCAGCGCGGCCCGCACCTCCAGGTCGAGCAGCTTGACCTGCCCGTGAGAGGTGACGACGACATCGCTCGGGTGCAGGTCGCCGTGCGCGATCCCCCGTTCGTGGGCATTGGCGAGCACCTGCGCCAAGGCATGGACGATCCACACCGCGCGGACACTCGGAAGCGGCCCCTCACGCAGCATCGCGCCCAGCGATCGGCCGTTGACCCACTCGCTGACGATGTAGGTGATCGGCGTGCCAGCGACCGCCGTCGTGGTCGCCTCGTAGGTGGATGCGGCGCCGGGATGCACCAGGCGGCTGGCGTGCCGGGCCGCAGCGAGCAGCCGTGCCGGCTCATCGTCGAGTGCCTCGTGGTGGAACAGGATGCGCACGGAGACTGCTCGAGCAAGAACGAGATCGGTCCCCTTCCACAGTGCGACCGGCCCGTTGACACCCAAGGGGGACTCGAGGCGGTAGCGCCCGTCGAGGACCTGCCCCCGCAGTTCCGGGTCGGAGGGTGAGCGCAACGGTTGCCGTTGGCCCGCCACGGACTCCTTCAGCAGTCCTGCGGCGCAGAGTTCTGAGCTGGGGAGTTCTGAAGTAGGGAGTTCTGTGCTAGGGATTGCTGCGGTGGCCAGTGCTTCCGTACGCGGTGCGTCCGTAACAGAGGCCTCTGCAGGCGGGGCTGTCGTGGCGGGTGCGCCCGCTGGGGGCGCGACGACAGGGGCGGAGCGCGATGCAGCCCGGGCCCGCTCGGTCACGGCGCTGGCCCGACCAGCGGGGCGGTCGTCGGACACGCTCGCTCCGTTCCGAGAGCTGCCCTCGTTGGCCAGCCCGCCGCTGTGTCTCGCTCCCGCAAGTGTACGAAGGAACCGGGTCGTCGCAGCGGCGCCCCCGACGCCCCGCTGTGCGGCGCCCGGTGCTATGAGCCCGGCGCCCAACGAGCCCCCGCAACGGCGAGCGCCATTGCGGCCTGGGGCCGCGTGGCTCCGACGAACTCGTCATCCCATATCGGCTGTACCCGGGCCAGGTCCCCCGGATGGTCAGTCGAGATCATCATGCCGCCGCCGAGGTTCAGCGCGACGTGGTGGATCGATGACATGTCCGAGGGGTCAGATGCCCAGAACAGCAGGTCCCCGGGCTGCATCTGGTGGATGGAGGGGTGCGGGCCGGACAACCACTGCTGAGCTGCAGTGCGCGGCAGCGAGATGCCTGCTGCGGCGTAGGCCCATCCGGTCAGCCCGGAGCAGTCGAACCCGTCTGGTCCGCTTCCGCCCCAGACGTAGGGCAGGCCTAGCAAGGTGCGTGCCGAGGCGAGGACGGCGGCCGCCACGCTCGCAGCCGGCAGGTCGTCCGTTGTGACGGTCTGGGGCGTGACGGTGGGGTCCGACCCGGTGTTGTCAGCCGGTTGCCCGGCCGCTGCCGCGGCAGCGCGCGCCGCCTTGGCGGCCTGCGCTACCCCTGCGGCGCGTGCGACCCGGGCCGCCTGAGCGACCTTGGCTGCTTCTGCGGCGGCGAGCAGGCGGGCCCGGAAGGCCGCGGCCGATCGCCTGGCCTCGTCCTCGCGCTGCTGCTCAGCCAAATGCGCGACGTCCGCTCCTGCCTGCTGCAGCAGCGTCTGCTCGGCTGTCACGTCCGACTGGGCGGTGAGCAGGGCATCGTGCGCCTGCCCGCGAAGCGCCGTCTGGTGCAGCGCGAGACGCTCCAGCGACGCGGCCAGCCCACGGGTCGTGGTCGCAGCGCGGCCGGCAGCCGTGAGCCTGTCCCGGTCGTCCTGTGCCACGTGCTGCACCGCGGCCAGGCGGCTGGACAGCGAGCCGAGGTCGTCCGTCTGCAAAGCGCTGCTGACCATTCCGAGCGTGCCGCCCCCCTCCCAGAGCGCGCGCACGCGCGATCGGGTACGGGTCTGCTGCCGGGCCAGGTCAGCTCGTGCCGAGTCGAGGCCCCGCGCCCCCTGCTGGTAGCGCGTTACGGCTGACGCGAGCTCGGCGTTGGCGGCGGCGTAGCGCTCTGCCGCCGCTTCGCTGTGGTCCTGCAGGCGGTGCACCTGCGCGCTCAGCGTCGCGGCTCGGCTCTGCGCGTCGGCCAGCGGCGAGGCAATGGCATCGGTCGCGGTCACGGCTCCACCGGCGGCGAGGACGATGACGAGTCCGAGCGCCAGCGCACGGGGACGGCGCCTCACGAGCGCGGCACTCGCCCTGCGCACGCGACAGCGGTCGAGGCCAGCGGCACGACGATGCCACCACCCCTCCGCATGCGTGCCGGACGCGCCGGCGGGCCGGCGTCCTGGGTGGTCGCCGGTCACCAGTGTTCTCGGCAGGGTTGCGGCCGCGGTTGAGCATCACCTGCGGATCGGGCTCAGCTGCCGAGGCGCCGTCGCACCAGTCCCCCCATGGCGTCGAGCTCCGCGACCCGCATGCCCAGGGCGACACCCAGGTAGGCGGCGGCCCCGAGGCCGCCGCCGGCGAGCACGGCGGCGGCGTCGGCTCCGGGGCCGTCCGGCAACACCCTGCGGGCGAGCAACACCACCGCGAGGGCCACGAGCGCGGCAACGGCCGACGCCAGCGTGACCCGCACCAGCGTGCGCACGACGCGAGGTCCGTCGAGCCCGTCGAGCCGGCGCCGCAGCACCAACAGGGAGGCTGCCGTGCCGGCGGTGTAGGACAGCGCGAACGCGAGAGCGAGCGCGACGGCCCGGTGCTGGCTCGACAGCAGGGCGGACAGCAGCAGCGCTGACAGCACGTTGGTGACCCCGACGCCCACCCCGAGCAGCGCGGGGGTACGGCTGTCGGCCGTCGCGTAGAAGGCGCGCAGCGAGAGCTGGAAGGCGCTGAAGGGGGGTAGCGCGACCGCAAAGGCAGCCAGGGTGGTGCCGATCGCCGATGCCGCCCCTGAGTTGACGGCTCCGTGCTGAAACACTGCCGAGGCCAGCGGCCCCCCCAGGACCAGCAGCCCCGCCGCCGCCGGGACGAGCACGACGCCCGCGAGCCGCAGGCCCGAGGACAGGTCGTCACGGACCAGGTCGAGCCGCCCCTCGGCTGCGTGCGCGCTCATGCGGGGCAGCAGGGCGGTCACTACCGAGACGACGATGATGCCGTGGGGCAGCAGGAACATCTGGTAGGCGAACGTGTACGTCGTGTACGCGACCGTCGAGGTCGCGAGCCGGGTCACGACGAGATAAGCGGCCTGGCTGGCGAGGACGTAGACGAGCATCCACCCCGCCAGCCTGGCCGCGCTGCGCAGCCCCGGATGCCGCAGGTCGATGCGCGGGCGATAGCGAAAGCCGCTGGCGCGCAGCGAGGGCAGCAGGGCCAGCGTCATCACCACGATGCCGAGGGTGGTGCCGGCGGCCAGCAGGTCGATCTGGCCGGTGGTGAGGGACTCGAGGGTGGGCGGCCGGTGCCCGGGCAGCAGCACGAACAGCACCACCGTCGCGATGACGACGAGGTTGTTGAGAACCGGGGCCAGCATCGGCGCCCCGAAGCGGCCGCGGGTGTTGAGGATGGCGCCGATCGTGGCGCCGAGCCCGTAGAACAGCACCTGGGGCAGGAACCAGCGCAAGAAGGTGGTCGCCAGCGGTATCCCGGCATCGCGGCTGCTGTACGCCCGGATCAGCCACGGCGCGCCGACCATGCCCACCAGTACGGCGAGACTTAGCGCGATGGCGACCAGTGTCAGCAGCGACGATGCGAACGCCTCGCCGCCGTCCTCGTCCTCCTTGGCCGCCCGCACCAGCACCGGGACGATCACGCTGCTGAGCACGCCACCGAGCAGCAGGTCGTAGAGAATGTTGGGCGTGGTGTTGGCGACGTTGTAGGCATCCCCGACCTCGTGGGTGCCGATGGCCACGCCGATGGCGATGGTGCGCAGGAACCCGGTGACCCGGGAGAGCAGCGTGCCCGCCGCCATCAGGCCACTGGCCCGACCGAGCCGGGCCATGGGTGCGGACTGGGGCTGGGCGGCTGCGCTGGAATGGCTCATCAGGCGGTACCCCTCCGGGCCGTGTCGCTCGCCCGGTCCATGCGCCGCTGCCGGCCGCGCCACAGGCCCCGGGCGGCCCGGTAGAGCACCGCCACCACGAGCACCGCGAGGGCGCCGACGGTCAGGGCGACGGCGAGCACGCCGTAGGCGGTGGAGCGCACCAGCACCTGGGACGGCGTGCCGAACAGCCGGCCGCCGGGACTGAGCAGTGAAAGGGTGACCGGGAACGTGCCCGCCGCTGCCGCGCGGACCTCGACCTCGACCTGGACCTTCTGCCCGGGCTGCACGGTCCGCGCCACGGCCGCGCCCGACCGGACGGAGGCGCGGTCAGCGGTCCCCAGCACGAGGGTCACCCGTACAGGTTCCCCCAGGTTGTTCTCCAGGGTGACGGGAACGCGCCCGGTCCGGCTGGTGAGCGCCACCTCATGGGACGCCACGGCCCGCACACTCGCCCGGATGGCGCCCAAGCTGGCCCGGGCGATCGTCTGCTGGGCGTCGGAACCCGCCGGCCCGCCCCCCGGCAGGCCACCGAGCGCATCGGCTGGCTGCCGCCAGGCGGCTGCCACGGCCAGCAGCAGCGCCCGGCATGCGGGGTCGGTCAGCTGCTCGGCCGGTTGGCGGGCGGGCGGCTCCGGCAGCGTCGGGCAGGGCCTGTCGTCGGCCGGGAAGTTCGGCAGTGCAGTCTGCAGGTCGGCGACGTCCGCGCGCAGGTTACGGACGTTCGCGAGCACCCCGGCTCCAAGCTCGGGGCCGGCCGGGCCGGCGCTGCCGTCGCCTGCACCACCGGCAGGCCCGGAACCGACGACGATGCTGTCGCCCGGCGTTGCAGCCGCGAGGCTCACCAGGCCGGTCGGCGCGAGCAGCGGGCTGGCGGCCAGCTCAGCCGTGACCTGCCGCTGCCAGCTGCCGCCCGGCACGGTCACTGGAAGAGGAACGACGAGCGCCGCTGACGGCGCGTCCGGTGTCCCCAGTGCGGCAGCCGCCGCCTCGGCGACAATGTCCTGCGAGGCGAGAATCGATGCGGTGCCGGGCCCGGAGCCTAGCAGCGCGGTGAGGGACGGGTCGGTCAGCAGTGCCCGCTCGGGTGCGGCCCGGCCACTCAGCGCGACGACGCCCGTCCCCGCCACCGTCGACACGGAGTCGCCGCGCAGCACGACACTGCTGGTCCCTAGCCGCGTCGCCATCACGTCCAGGCCGGCGTCGTCGACGACGCCCCCGGGTGGGGCGCCGATGCGTGGGTCACCCACCGTCCCCAGCGCCTGCTGCAGGACGTCTGCGCCGCGGCGGTCGGCCTCCTGCAGCGACTCGGGAAGGCCGCCGTGTGCCAGAGCCTCGAGGTCCGGATCGCCGTAGGGCAGGCGGACAAGGCCACTACGCCCCACCCGGGCGCGCAGCCGGCTGAGCCAGGCCTTGGCGGCGGCGTCACCCGGGTGCACAGCTGTGTTGCCCTGCAGGCGGTGCGGCCCCGCGAGCGCCTGCAGCGCCTCGACCAGGGCGGGGTCGACCACGGGGGTCGCCCCCCTGGTGCCCGCCGCGTCCAGCAGGGTGCCCAGTCGGCCGCCGGGAGCAACGGCATGGTGGAGCGTGGCCTCGGCGGCGGAGTCCGTGAGCGTGTCGTCCCGGGCGAGGGCGGGGGCGGCGGTCAGCGGGACGACGAATGCCAGGTGCATCCGGTGGCCGGGGGGCGCGGGCAGGTACGGGATGGCGGTGTTCGCCGTGCCGACATCGCGGTAGCTGCCCACCACGCCTCCGACGGCCGTGACCTGCAGCGGATAGACCCCCGTCGCACTCAGGCCGAGGTCGCGCGCGGCGACCGAGAGGGTGAAGGTGCGCCCCTGCCCGGGCGCGAGCGGCGTGTCCCCCAGGGTCTGCTGGCGAGCGGCGAGGGGCTGCGCGATGGGCCGGGCGCGCAGGGCGTGCAGCTCGTCGCGTCCCGACACGGCAGGCCCGAGGTGCAGCGAGACCGTGAGTCCGGTGATGGGCTCCGTGCCCCGGTTCACCACCGCTCCGCGGATGACGAGCGTCGCGGCAGGGGTGAGCGTCGATGGGCCCAGCTGGGTGATCTCGACTGTCGCCGGCGTAGGTGCCGGCGCGACCGGCGCGGGGGGAGCAGGCAGCGCGGCCTCGGCCCGCCGTCCCGCCAGCGGCACCAGCGAGGCGATGACGAGCAGGAGGACGACCGCAGCGCGCACCACCAGCGAGCCGGGGGCGACGCCTGGACAGCGTGGTCGGGTCACGCGGTGTCAGCGAGCAGGCCGGGCACCGCGAGGACGAGGCGCCGCTCGTCGTCGTAGGCGAGCCGGTGACCCAGCTCGGCCAGCGGGAACCACGCGACCTCGGCCACCTCGACGTCCTCGTCGGAGAGCTCGCCGCTCTGCGCCAGGAGCAGGAAGTGATGGACAGTCTTGTGGATGCGGCTGCCGCCGGCGACAAACCAGAAGTCGATGACGCCGAGCCGGGCGAGCACCCGCCCGCTGATCCCGGTCTCCTCCGTGACCTCCCGGACGGCCGTCTGCTCGATCGTCTCCCCGCTCTCGCGGTGGCCCTTGGGCAGTGACCACAGCAGCCGGCCGCGCCGGTCGAGGCGACCGATGAGGGCACCGCACGCGTCGGGAGCCAGCCGGTCGAGCACCAGACCGCCGGCCGACAGCTCCTCCACCCGCCGCAGCGGGCGGCGGCCGCCGGGCGGCGTCGGCGACCTCATGGCGTGATCGTACGAAGGTCGCAGCACCCAGGCCCGGGTACGCTGTCGAATCCGTGTCCCGCTTCGACCTCGACGATCCCGACGACCCGTCGGCACGCGCCGTGCGTGGACTGCTCACCGTCCCCGAGGTCGCCGACGAGCTGGGCGAGCGCTTCGAGGCCGCCGGCCACCAGTTGCACATGGTCGGGGGCTCGGTCCGCGACGCCCTGCTCGACCGGACCGCACCGCCCGACCTCGATTTCGCCACCGACGCCCGGCCTGAGCAGGTCCTCGCCCTCGCGAGCGGCTGGGCCGACTCCGTCTGGGACATCGGCATCGCCTTTGGCACCGTCGGGCTCAGCCGGGCGGGGCAGCGCCTCGAGGTCACGACCTACCGCAGCGAGAGCTACGACCGCTCCTCCCGTAACCCCGACGTGACGTACGGCGACACCCTCGAGGGCGACCTGGTGCGCCGCGACTTCACCATCAACGCGATGGCGGTCGGGGTGCCGCGGCACGAGTTCGTCGACCTGTTCGGCGGCCTGGCCGACCTCGGCCGGCGGGTCCTGCGCACCCCCGCGGCGCCGGAGGACTCCTTCGACGACGACCCGCTGCGCATCCTGCGCGCGGCTCGGTTCGTCGCCCAGCTGAGCCTGGAACCCGACAAGGCGCTGGTCGAGGCAATGCGTAGCAGGGCTCCGCGGATCGCGATCGTAGCGCCGGAACGGGTGCGCGACGAGCTGGTCAAGCTCCTGATGGCACCCGACCCGGTGCCGGGGCTCGAGCTGATGGTGCAGACGGGGGTTGCCGACGTCGTCCTGCCCGAGCTACCCGTGTTGCGGATGGAGATCGACGTCGAGCACCCGCACAAGGACGTCTACGACCACACGCTCGCGGTCCTGCGCAACGTCAACGCGCTGGAGCCCGAGCGGTTCGGCGCGCCAGACCTCATCACCCGCCTCGCGGCCGTGATGCACGACGTCGGCAAGCCGCGCACCCGTGCGCACCTGCCGGGCGGTGGCGTCTCGTTCCACCACCACGAGGTGGTGGGCGCATCGATCACCCGTAAGCGCCTGACGGCGCTGCGCTTCCCGAAGTCGCTCGTCGAGGACGTCAGCCGGCTCGTCGAGCTGCACCTGCGCTTCTTCGGCTACGGCCGCGGCGAGTGGACCGACTCGGCGGTGCGCCGCTACGCCCACGACGCCGGCCCGCTGCTCGACCGGCTGCACGTGCTCGTCCGCTCGGACAGCACCACCCGCAACAAGCGCAAGGCGGCCGGACTGGCCCGCACCTACGACGCGCTCGAACGCCGCATCGCGGAGCTGGCCGAGCGCGAGGAGATGGAGCGGGTCCGCCCCGACCTCGACGGCCACGCCATCGGCCGCATCCTCGGCATCAAGCCCGGTCCGCAGCTCGGCCAGGCCTACAAGCACCTGCTGGCGCTGCGTCTCGAACACGGGCCGCTCGGCGCGCAGGAGGCCGAGCGGCGGCTGCTCGAGTGGGCGGCCGAGCAGGGCGTCAAGCCTGACGCCGCCGAGACGTAAGAGCCAGGACGTAACCCCTGCGGCCGGTGACCGTACCCGGCCGCAGGGGAGGCGCCGCGGGTCAGCTGGTGCTGTCGTCCCCGGCGGTCCCGTGCTCGATCGCGTCGGCGACGGCGAGCGCCGCCTGCTCGTCACCCTGGATGAACGCCTCGACGAGCCGTGCCGCGACCTCGTCGCGGTACTGCACCGGCGGGCTCTTCATGAAGTACGACGAGGGGCCGAGGATCGGGCCACCGACCCCGCGGTCCTTGGCGATCTTCGCGCAGCGCAGCGCGTCGATGATGACGCCCGCGGAGTTGGGCGAGTCCCAGACCTCGAGCTTGTACTCCAGGCTGAGCGGGACGTCGCCGAAGGCGCGCCCCTCCAGGCGGACGTAGGCCCACTTGCGGTCGTCGAGCCAGGCCACGTAGTCTGACGGGCCGATGTGCACGTTGCGCCGGCCCATGTCGTGCTGCACGTTAGAGGTGACGGCCTGGGTCTTGGAGATCTTCTTCGACTCGAGCCGGTCGCGCTCGAGCATGTTCATGAAGTCCATGTTGCCGCCGACGTTCAGCTGCATGGTGCGGTCGAGCGTGACGCCGCGGTCCTCGAACAGCTTCGCCAGCACCCGGTGGGTGATGGTCGCGCCCACCTGGCTCTTGATGTCGTCGCCGACGATCGGGACGCCCGCGGCGCGGAACTTCTCGGCCCACTCTGGCGTGCCGGCGATGAACACCGGCAGGGCGTTCACGAAGGCGACGCCCGCGTCGATGGCGCATTGCGCGTAGAAGCGGGCGGCGTCCTCCGACCCGACCGGCAGGTAGCAGATGAGGACGTCGACGCGGGCCTCGCGCAAGGCGGCGACGACGTCGACCGGGGTGTCGGTCGACTCCTCGATCATCTCGCGGTAGTACCGGCCGAGGCCGTCGTAGGTGTGGCCCCGCTGGACCGTGACGCCGGTGGGCGGCACGTCGCAGATGCGGATGGTGTTGTTCTCGCTGGCTCCGATGGCCTCGGCGAGGTCACGCCCGACCTTCTTGCCGTCGACGTCGAAGGCGGCGACGAACTCGATGTCGGAGACGTGGTAGTCGCCGAGCTGAACGTGCATCAGCCCGGGGACGCGCTGCGACGCGTCGGCGTTGCGGTAGTACTCGACTCCCTGAACCAGTGAGGCGGCGCAGTTTCCTACGCCGACGATGGCGACGCGGATCGATCCCATTCGTGCGCTCCTTCGCTTGCTGCTGACGGTGTGGTTGGTGACGGTGGTGGTTGGTGACGGACGGTGAGGTGAAGCGGCCACCGAGGCCGCCGATCAGGGCTGGCCGGCGGGCCCTGCCTCCGGGCGGGGGTGATCTGGACTGGCGGGCGCGTCGAGCTCCGGCCGGTCGGGGCGCCCGCTGTGCTCGGCCGGTTCGGTGCGTCTGGAGCGCTCGTTTCCTTGTGCTCGTTCCGTGCGCTCGCTGCGCTCGGTCTCGATCAGCTCGTTCAACCAGCGGACCTCGCGCTCCACCGACTCCAGGCCGTGGCGCTGCAGCTCGAGGGTGTAGCGGTCGAGTCGCTCGCGGGTGCGGGTGACACCGGTCCGGAAGCGCTCCTGCCGCTCCTCGAGCCGGGCTCGCCGGCCCTCGAGGATGCGCAGCCGCGCTTCCGGCGACGTCCGCGCGAAGAAGGCGAAGTGCACGCCGAAGGACTCGTCCTCCCAGGTCGAGGGGCCGGCCTCGCCCAGCAGCTCGACGAAGCGCTCCTTGCCCTCTGCGGTGAGGGAGTAGACGACCTTGCTGCGGCTGCCGTAGCCCGCGTCGTCGGCGACCACACAACCGGCGGCCTGCATCCGGCGCAGCGTGGGGTATAGCGAGCCGTAGGAGAAGGCGCGGAACAACCCGAGCGTCATGTTGAGCCGCTTGCGCAGCTCGTAGCCGTGCATGGCGGACTCGTGCAGCAGTCCGAGGACGGCGAACTCGAGCATTGCTTCCTCCTTCCCGATGGGCCGAACCGATGTATCGGGTCGATACATCGACCACAATACGAGATGGTAAACGCAAGGTGTCGTAGGGACACCCGCAGGTACTCGGCCACAGGCAAGCTGAGCCGCCGGGCGTTACTCTGCTGCGATGGCGGGGACCGCTCCTGGCCGCCTGTCGACCCTCGACGCCTGCGACGCGCACCCGTACCTGCTGCGCGCCGCTCGGTACTACGGGGAGCCGTCCGGCTCGCGCTGCCCGGTGTGCCGATGCGACAAGCCGCTCACGCAGGTCACCTATCTCTACGGGGACGAGCTCGGGGACGCCTCGGGTCGGGCGCGGGCGAGCCGTGAACTGGCCGCGCTCGCTCAGCAGTACTCGGCCCTCAACGTCTACGTGGTCGAGGTGTGCCAGGGCTGCGGCTGGAACCACCTGACCACGTCGTTCGTGATCGGCACGGGCGCCCCGGTGCAACGGCGTGGCACCGTGCGTCAGGCTAGGCGCAGAGCGGCCGACGAGTAGCAGCCAGCGGAGGGACAGGCATGGTCGAGGTGGAGGCAACCCAGGTGTCAGGCAGCTGCGACGCGCGGTTCGAGCCGGTGCGCGACGCCCTCGCCGAGCAGCTGTCGTCCGGCAACGAGCTGGGCGCGAGCGTCGTCGTCGACGTCGACGGCACGACTGTCGTCGACATCTGGGGCGGCTGGTCCGACGCCGCCCACAGTGCCCCGTGGACCGAGCACACGATCACCAACGTGTGGTCGACGACGAAGACCGTCACCAACCTCGCTGTCCTGATGCTCGTCGAGCGGGGCCAGCTCGACGCCTACGCGCCTGTCGCGACGTACTGGCCCGAGTTCGCCGAGAACGGCAAGGAGCGCATCGAGGTGCGCCACCTGCTCAGCCACACGTCAGGCGTTTCCGGCTGGGAGGCGCCGTTCGCGACCGAGGACATGTACGACTGGGACCGCTCGACCACGAGGCTCGCCGCGCAGGCACCGTGGTGGCAGCCGGGTACCGCGTCGGGCTACCACGCCCAGAACCAGGGGCACCTCGTCGGTGAGCTGGTGCGTCGGGTGACGGGCAAGCACCTCAAGACCTTCGTGGCGGACGAGATCGCCGGCCCGCTCGGCGCCGACTTCCAGATCGGCGCGGCCGAGTCGGACTGGCAGCGCATCGCGCCCGTCGTCCCGCCGCCACCGCTGCCGTTCGACATTGCCAGTCTCGATCACGACAGCCCTGCCTACAAGACCTTCACCGGACCGGCATCCGACGCGGCGAATGCCAATACCGCCGGCTGGCGCCGCGCCGACCTGGGCGCGCTCAACGGGCACGGCAACGCCCGCTCGGTCGCCCGCATCCTCGCGGCGGTGGCGCTGGACGGCACCGTTAACGGCGTGCGGCTGCTGTCGCCGGACACCATCGGGCTCATCTTCGACGAGCAGAGCCACGGGATCGACCTGGTCCTCGGCGTGCCGCTGCGCTTCGGCATCGGCTTCGCCCTGCCGGAGACCGAGACGCTGCCCTACGTGCCGCAGGGGCGGGCCTGCTACTGGGGCGGCTGGGGCGGGTCGCTGATCCTCATGAACCTCGACACCCGGACGACAATCAGCTACATGATGAACAAGATGGCACCCGGCATCATCGGGTCTGACCGCTCAGAGGCCTACGTCCGCGCGGTCCACAGCTGCCTCGGCTGACAGCCGGCGCGGAGGATCGGGCCGTAAGCCGGCGGCAGCACCAGCGGGGGCGCCGGGCTCTCCGGAGCCGTTAGATTCAAGGCCCTCCTCGTGTCAGCGCGACAGCGTCAGGCGGAACTGACGCGACTGCGGTCCTGACGAGACATCGAGTGGTGTGTGAAGGGGGGCCGGTGGCGCACCTGATGCCCGTCGGCCTGGCCGAACCGCGGGTGGCGCCAGGCGCGTCCACGGATGACGCGCAGCCTGCGCCGCAGCAAGGCAGCCCATCCTTTGTCTCCATCGGGGGGCCACGCGGGCGGCACTCGGCCTCGCCGCGGTTCGCCACCCCGGTCCGGCTGCTGCTGGTCCTTGCCGCCCTGTCAAGCGTGCTGGGCTACGCGCAGAAGCTGCCCTGCCGCGACACCCGGAACTGGCAGCATGAGTACCAATACACGCGACTGTGCTACACCGACGTCGTCGCCCTGTGGGGCAGCGAGGGGCTCGACAAGGGCAAGCTGCCCTACGTCGACCACGCCGTCGGCTACCCCGTCCTGCTCGGCGCCGCGATGCAGCTGGGCGCGCTGGGCGGCAGGTCCGGGCAGCCCTCGCAGCTGACCGCCGCCGGGTACTCGCAGGACGGGCAGGCAGCGCGGTTCTTCGACACCACCGCGCTGGTGCTCGCGGCCGCCGCGCTTGCAGCGGTCGCCTGCACGGCGCTGACGGCTGGACGCAGGCCCTGGGACGCAGCACTTCTGGCGCTCGCCCCAGCTCTCGTCCTGCACGCTTACACCAACTGGGATCTGATCGCCGTCGCCGCGGCTGCCGGCGGCCTGCTCGCCTGGTCCCGCCGCGCGCCGGTGCTCGCGGGCCTGCTGCTCGGCCTCGGGATCGCGGCCAAGCTCTACCCAGCACTGCTGCTGCTGGCGCTGCTGCCGCTGTGCGTGCGGGCGGGGCGGATGTCCGCCTGGTTGCGGGCCTGTGCCGTGGCTGCCGCAACCGTGGTCGCGGTGTACCTGCCCGTCTACCTCGTCGCCGGCTATGGGACGACGCCGGCGGTGTCCGGGCCGAGTGCGTGGTCCTTGCTGTGGCGAGGTGAGGGGCTCGCTGGGCTCGCTCCGCACCACGGCGGTGCCGCCAACGCGGTGACGGCATTCTTCGCCTACAACAGCGAGCGGACGGCCGACTGGGACTCCCTGCCCTTCGCGATGCAGTACCTGTCCGAGGGCCACACGATCACGCCGCTGGGGCTGCGGCTGGTCCTGCTGCTTGCTGTGGCGGCGGCAGTGGGCGTGTTGGCGCTCCTGCTGCGTAGCTGGCCCCGCGTGATGTCGGCGGTGCTCATCACCGGAAGTGCCGCCCTCATCGCGCTGGGCCTGATCCTGGGACCGGTGATCGCCGCCGGTGCCACGGGCTTTGCCATGGGCCCGCTGGGTCTCGTCACCGGGTTGGCCTGCCTGCTGCTGCTGGCCGGGCTGGGCGTGCTGGTGCTGGTCGCGCCGCAGCGGCCGCGGGTCCCACAGGTGGCGTTCCTCGCCGTGGTCGCGTTCCTGCTGACTAACAAGGTGTACTCGCCGCAGTACGTGCTGTGGCTGCTGCCGCTCGTGGCCCTCGCCCGACCGCGCTGGGGGATGTTCCTCGCCTGGCAGCTGACCGAGGCTCTCGTCCTGCTGACGCGCTACCTGTACTTCGTCTCGATCGACACCAGCGGGCGGGCGGGCATCAGCGGGGGGTGGTTCGTCGGGTCGGTGCTCGTGCGCGACCTCGCGCTGGTGGTGCTGGCCGGGCTGGTGGTGCGGGAGATGCTGCGGCCGGAGCTCGACGTCGTCCGAGCGGACCACGAGGACGACCCGGCCGGCGGTCTGCTGCGCGGACGCGACGTGCTGGCGCGGCTGAGCCGTCCCGCTGCCGTGCCGGCGCCTGAGCTGAGCACCGGATGAGCACCCGGTGAGCACCGCCACCGAGCTGGGGAAGGACGCACGGGGCGGGCCGGGCACGGTGCCGAGTGCGGTGTCCCTCGCGCGGCGCCGGTGGACGGGCCGTCGCGTCAGTCGGTGGCCCGGGCCGCTCGCCCGCTCGGCCCTCGGCGTCTGGCTGGCGAGCCGGCTCGTTGTCGCCCTCGTCGCCCTGTCGGCCGCCCGGCTCGCCACCTCGTCCACGGTGCCGCAGGTGCCCGGCTTCACGGAGCTCTGGCACCACTGGGACGCCGACCTGTTCTACAAGGTGGCGCGCTACGGCTACCACTCCCCGGCCTACAGCGACAAGACCGACGTCGACTACCCCGGCCTGCCGCTGGCGATCCGGGCGGTACACGTCGTCGTTCCCGACTGGACGGTGGCGGGGCTGGTGGTGTCGGCGCTTGCCGGTTGCGTGGCCAGCATTGCCCTCGCCCGGCTGGCCGCAGACGAGGTGGCTGCCGACGGTGCGGTCGCCACCGGCCGGCGTGCGGTCGCCGCCCTCGTCGCCTTCCCGTACGCCGTGTTCCTTTTCGCGGGGTACTCCGAGGGCCTGTTCCTGGCGTTCAGCGTGACCGCGTGGCTCGCGGCGAGGCGGCAACGCTGGTGGCTGGCGGGCGTGCTCGCCGCCGGCGCCACCGGGACGCGCATCATCGGGCTGGCCCTGCTCGCCGGTCTGTGGGTGCAGTGGGCAACTACCCGAAGCGGGCTGCGCGGCGGCGGCTGGCGGATGCTCGCTCGACCGTCGGCGCGGGATGCTCCCGCGCTGCTGTTGCCGGTGGTGCCCGTCGCCGCCTTCGCGGCGTACCTGCACGCGCGGACCGGGCACTGGGACTCCTACGCCCGCGCGATGCGGGAGGGCTGGGGCCGGGAGGTGACCTGGCCCTGGGCGGGCCTGCAGACGACCTGGCGGGTCGCGGGCAACCTCGAGACCTCGTCGACCTTCCACTGGTTCTGGATCGCCGAGCTCACCGCGGTCGGGGTGGGCATCGTGCTGACCGTCGTGCTGCTGCGCGGACGTCGCTGGGGCGAGGCGGCCTACGTCGGGTCGGCGACGTTGCTGATGACCGCGTCGTCGTACTGGGCGAGCGGGGTGCGCGCGGTGCTGGTGTGGTTCCCGCTGTACCTGCTGCTGGCCCGGCACCCGAGGGTGCACACCGTCTACCTGTGGGTCGCGGCGCCGCTGATGCTGGTGTTCGTCGTGGCGTTCACGTCCGGGGACTGGGTCGACTGAGCGCGCTGGGTGCTACCGCACCGAGCGTGGGGTGCTACCGCACCGAGCGCCGGGGGACTGAGTGCGCCGGCTGCTCGTCGGGCCGCCGCCAAGCCGCCGTCCGGTAGCCTCAGGGGTCGCGCAGCTTGCGCGTCCTCCTGCCACAGACCGTCTGTGGCCGCCTACGACCATAGGAGGTCCTGTCTTGGCGTCCCGTCACTACGAACTAATGATCATCCTGGCTCCTGATCTCGAGGAGCGGACGATCGCCCCCTCGCTGGAGCAGTACCTCACCGTCATCCGCACCGCGGGTGGCTCGATCGAGAAGCTCGACGTCTGGGGCCGCCGGCGCCTTGCGTACGAGATCGACAAGAACTTCGAGGGCATCTACGCCCTGCTCGAGCTGCGGGCCGACAGCGATGCGGTTCGCGAGCTCGACCGGCAGCTGAACCTCAACGAGTCCGTCCTGCGGACCAAGCTGATGAAGCTGGATGACAAGCCCGCCCCGCGCGAGAGCGCGGCGGCAGCCTGACGGGCGGCACGCGATGGCAGGCGAGACAGTCATCACCGTGGTCGGCAACCTGACCAGCGACCCCGAGCTGAGGTTCACGCCAAGCGGCCAGGCGGTCGCCAGTTTCACAGTGGCCTCCACCCCGCGCACACTCGACCGCGCGAGCAACGAGTGGAAGGACGGGGAGGCGCTGTTCCTGCGCTGCACCGTCTGGCGGCAGGCGGCCGAGAACGTCGCCGAGTCGCTGCAGAAGGGCACCCGGGTCGTCATCCAGGGGCGCCTCAAGCAGCGCAGCTTCGAGACCCGTGAGGGCGAGAAGCGCACCGTGATCGAGCTTGACGTCGAAGAGGTGGGCCCGTCACTGAAGTACGCGACGGCCCGCGTCAACAAGGCAGGCCGCTCCAGCGGCAATGGCGGTGGCGGTGGCGGTGGCGGATCGTACGGCGGCGGCGGCGCCGGGGGTGGCGGCTACGGCGGCGGTGCCTCCAGTGGTGCCGGAGCCGGTGCCGGTGCCGGTTCTGCTGCCGGTGGCGGAGCCAGCGACGACCCGTGGTCGCAGTCACCCGCCGGGTACAGCGACGAGCCCCCTTTCTAGAAGCAGGAGATTTGCATGGCGAAGGCGCCACTGCGCAAGCCGAAGAAGAAGGTTTGCGAGTTCTGCAAGAACAAGACAGCACGCATCGACTACAAGGACACGGCGCTGCTGCGCCGCTTCATCAGCGACCGCGGCAAGATCAGGGCGCGGCGCGTGACCGGCAACTGCAGCCAGCACCAGCGCGACATCGCCATCGCTGTGAAGAACAGTCGCGAGGTCGCCCTGCTGCCCTACACGAGCACGGCCAGGTGAGCCGGCGGTGAAGCTGATCCTCACGCAGGAGGTCCCCGCGCTCGGTGTTATCGGCGAGGTCGTCGAGGTCAAGGACGGCTACGGCCGCAACTACCTCGTCCCGCAGGGTCTGGCGATTCCGGCGACCCGGGGCGCGGAGAAGCAGGTCGAGACGATCCGCCGGGCACGAGAAGTACGCACGGTCCGCGACCTCGCCCAGGCGCACCAGGCAGCGATGCAGCTGAGCTCGCTAGACGTCAGGCTGACCAACCGCTCGGGCAAGGGCGGACGGCTGTTCGGATCGGTGACCCCGGCCGACATCGTCGACGCGGTCGTGGCTGCCGGCGGCCCCAAGCTTGACCGGCGCCGGGTCGACGTGCCCCACGCCATCAAGACGCTGGGCAAGCACAGCGTTGCCGTGCGGCTGCACCCAGACGTCGTGGCGACAGTGAACCTCGAGGTGGTTCCGGCCTGACCTCGGGTCTACCGCTGTGCCCTGCGGCCGTCAAATCGTCCCAAACGGCGCTCTTCCCTCGGGAAGCGCGCCGTTTGGCATACAGCAGGTAGCCGGGCAATAAGCAGCGAGTTACGCGAAGGGTTTGTCCCCAATAGTTGTCCACAGCCGGTGGATACTGTGACCAGCGCGTCTGGGCGTCCGGTGGGCATGGGCCGGCGCGATGTCGACAGCCTGTCCACCGCGCGTCCCCAGGTTCTCGCCCTCCTGCCCACAGGTTGTGCTCAGCGCGGTCCACAGGGCGGCCGTGCGAACACGCCGACGACTGGCATTTCTGTCCGAGGTCTCCGCTAGACACGCTTTAGGGAGCCGCACCCACTCCCGGACGCGCCAGCAGGGGAGGCAGGACCAGTTGTCGGTCGCCAGCATCGAGCGAGGTTCTCGTTCGTCGACGAGCAGCGAGGCCCCCTCGCTCGACCGGACCCCGCCGCAGGACGTAGCGGCTGAGCAGGGCGTGCTCGGCGGGATGCTGCTCTCCAAGGACGCCATCTCC
>JAABUP010001959.1_pt1 | contig 41654 bp, 41 predicted proteins | sample 5559201 | NCBI WGS metagenome assembly JAABUP01 (sample SAMN10711887, study PRJNA513373) | rock metagenome | isolation source: Antarctica rocks | place: Antarctica
TGCGCATGCTCCTAAGTCGCCTATGCTTTTCGGTCTCGCCTCCACTGACAGCAGGATCCTGCGCCTGTAGTCTTGCTATCCTGGCTCTTTCCACCTCAATCTGCTGAAGCTTTTCTTCTCGATCCGCCTGCAGTATCTTGCGGGCTTCTTGGAAGCATTGGTAGGGAAGTTGCTCGAACGGGATGTTTGTAGAGCCTTGTAAAGCAGCACGTCGACGTCGGGACCCAATTGGTTTGATACCAGATCTCATAAGTTGTCGCTCTTCTTTGGGTGTACTGACCAACGCAGGATCTAGTGAGGATACGGAAGATGTAGACTGGAGGGAAGCGTCGTCGTTCCTTGGTGCCGTTGATACGAAGCCGCGCCTCGTCGTGGACAGCAACCACTGATCACTAGACTTTGCAGCATGACGTAGACATCGAAATGTGCCCCTAGCAGCACTCTTAGATCCTGACATCTTTCCAAAAGCTGTCTTGAACTTAGGTCGTGTTGTGATCCTCCAAAGGCTCTCTCTCGCTTGATTTTCAGCCGCAACTTGCAACCCGTTGCACGTTCGCCGCAACTACATCCACTCACGATTCCATCCAACAGACATGGGGCCTAAAGGCTCAACGAGCTGTTTGAGGACTGTGAGACAGATCTGGGGTAAAAAGGTCATCTGGAGTGATCCGTTGGTGGTGAATAAATTTACTACAGCTTTTATGCATGAGCTAACGAGCGCTTCAGCAATGTCTCGCACCGCGGTTCTCGCGCTCAATGGCAACGGAGACTCGATTACCAGGGGAAGATGTACTGCAGTCATTCGCAAATGCGCATATGACTCCTTTGCGTGGTGAAGCAGCATACCAACCAGCCGTTGCAGCAGCTTCAGTCCTCACCACCATCTACAACTTCCCAACGATGGAGCCAATGCGTTTTGAGCAGTACCCAGCAAACCGCCTCAACCTGCCACTACGACGAGACATTCTTCACCGTGCGGTAATCTATGAAGGAGACGCCACGCGACAAGGCACGGCGAGCACAAAATGGCGAGACGACGTTCATTACGGTGGACGCAAAATTCGACCCCAAAAAGGCACTGGGAGGGCTAGACTAGGAGACAGAAGGTCTCCGATGCTGAAGGGTGGGGGTGTCGCGTTTGGTCCCCATCCCAGGGATTTCTCAACTGGATTGCCGAAGAAGATGTACGACTTGGCGTGGCGGACCGCTTTGAGTTATCGGTATAGGAAGGGCGAGCTGATTATTGTGGAGGATGGAATGGATATCGAGTACCCAGAGACACGATTCATCAAGCAGATATTTGAGAGCAATCAATGGGGGAATCCGAATGGAAGGTCTCTTTTGGTCGCAGCATCGTTGCGAACGAACCTTTTCCGGGCTTTGAGACATGCAGGGGAGGATGGTAGAGTCTTGTCAGAGGATGATGTAGATGTGAAGGACTTGTTGGAAATGGGTCGGATCGTTGTTGAGAAGAGCGCGCTTGATGGTATTTTGCGTGATCACCAGAGCGATTTGGTTAAGAGCGTACCATCTGCTGTTCGAAATTGATCGCAGTAGATATAGAAGCTTTTTAGTTCCTACTATAAACTGCCCCGTTTACCCAGAAGATCCAAAGCTAATAATGCTCGGGCTGTTGAGACTTTTTGAAAACTGTACCTTTCCCTCCACAATTCGGGGTCCAATACGGAAGCTCATCGGCGAACCAATGCCGAGGTCCTTTGCCAAAAAAGTCTCAGGCATCTCACTCCGTAGCCCGCACGTACACAAGAGTCACCTTACCATGAGCCCTTGAATACTTGCTATTGATGTTCCAAAGAACTTGTTGCGCAAGCGCAGCTTTACCGCTGAGCTGGCTCTCGCGGGCACGACCAGCCGTGATGCCTCTTAAAGCTAGGATACTAAATGCTGCTACAGCGAGTCAAGCAAAGGTGTGCCATGTCCCAAGTGCATTCTAGAGCGCACGCTGACAGCTCTGTCGATGATTAGATGTCAACAAAAGCCGAAATACCTGAAGCACAGCCCGGCGATGAACCAGACGATGTGCTTTTCAATACTCTATATGGAGCGCGGACCATCGAGCTCAACCGGCCGAAGAAGCTCAATTCCCTCAATGGCTCAATGGCACGGAAGATCATCCCAAGACTTATAGTATGACCCGAATTGTATCCTTCAATGAACAATGAAGCTGACGAGCGGCTTAAAGGAATGGGAAAAGTCACAAATGGCGAACGTAATCATCATGTCCGGTGCCGGCGAAAAGGCATTCTGCGCTGGCGGCGACGTTGCGGCTCTAGCTCAATACAACACCGAAGGACCATCCGGACAACAAAAGTCGAAAGACTACTTCGGTCTCGAATACCAGCTCGACCATCTCATAGCCACCTACCCGAAACCCTACATCGCCCTCATGGACGGCATCACGATGGGCGGAGGCGTAGGGCTGAGCGTGCACGCACCGTTCAGAATAGCCACGGAGAGAACAATGTTCGCCATGCCCGAGACGACCATCGGCTTCTTCCCGGACGTCGGCGGGTCCTTCTTCCTCCCGCGCCTCGACGGCGAAATAGGCACCTACCTCGCCCTCACGTCCGAACGGCTCAAAGGCGTCAACGCCTTCTACGCCGGCGTCGCCACCCACTACATCGACTCCTCCACCCTTCCCTCCCTCACCTCACGTCTCTCCGAACTCGTCTTCAAAGACTACACCTCGCTCCCCGACCGCCACGCCATCATCGACTCCACCATCGAAGAATTCTCCACCGGCCTCCCCCCCAACGAACCCATCCTCCTCTCCGGGCCCCTCCGCGCCGCCATCGACCGCTGTTTCGCCCACAACACCATCCCCGAAATCCTCGCCGCCCTCGAAGCCGAAAACACCCCCTGGTCCCGCGCCACCCTCAAAACCCTCCACGAGCGCTCCCCCACCAGCGTCAAGGTCGCCCTGCGCCAAATGCGCCTCGGCCGCCACTGGTCCATTGCCGAAACCTTCCAGCGCGAATACCACATCGCCGCCAGATTCATGCAACACCCCGACTTCGTCGAAGGCGTCTCTTCCCGCCTCATCCGCAAACCCCCCACCACGCCCGTCTGGAACCCGCCCTCGCTCGAAACGACAGACGACGCCGTCACCGAGCAGTTCTTCCGCGTCGAGGGCGAGGGCCGATTGCCGCTGTACAGGGAGGGCCAAGGCGCGGATTATGGGGAGTATCCGCATGCGTGGATCGGGTTGCCGAGGGAGCGCGAGGTGGAGGCGTGCGTGAGGGAGGGGGGGAGGAGTAGGAGGGATGTTTTGGAGAGGTTTGTGGGCGGGAGGGGCGGGAAGGTCGGGGCGAGGGAGAAGGTGGTGGAGATCTTGGATAGGAAGACTGTGGAGAGTGGGAGTGGCAAGGGGAAGCAGTTGGTTTGGAAGATGGAGTGAGCGAGCGAGCAGGCGGGTGAGCGAGCAGGCTGGCGAGTGAGTGCGTGAATGCGCATAGATAGGGGCGTTGTCTAAAATACGGCCTACGTCCAGAACCCCACGATGCAGATCGTTAGTACATATTCGTCCTACCGTGTACTGTAGATAATTACATTACTACTACATGTATCTTACCTCGTTCTTCGCGCACGTCCCCAACCACGCAATCATGTGATCCGTCCATCCATCCATCCATCGTACTTGATGTGTTTACGAACCAAGATCTCAACGTCATACAATCACCCTTTCCCTTCCCCATCTACATGTACATGTAGTCATCGGAGCTAAGTAGAGCACACACGTTGGAAAGCACACTTCATCTCATCTCATCCACCGTCCAACTTCAACGCCCACTGCACAAAGGACGCGCCTCGATTACTCTACTTCACGGGGCGTAGACATCACGCGCGAAAAATTCAGCACCATGTGTTTTTTATAAAGAGTCACTGATGGTTTATCCGTGTGGTTTCGTATTGGTTTCGCTATGGAAGCTAAGGTACATGAGACTTGGGTGAGTTGAGTTTCGGAAGGCTGATGAGCCGGTGAGGACAGGAGCAAAGACCGGTCCGTTCGACTGACGGTTGAGCGTGAGAGAGTGTGAGAGTGAGAGGCAGGCACCTGAGCGCTTTTGACGATAGCAAGAGCGCCGGAGGGGATTGTGTGGCTCGTAAGCACGGGGAAAAGCGTGGGAGATGCGAACGTTGTCAGGCCTGTTCCCTGAGCGACGATAGGGGTTAAAGGAAGCGAGGGAGCTCGGAAAGGACGATTTCGCGATATTTTCAAGATACCGCCCCGAGTCATATGCGACCGTGTTGAGGTCGTTGGGAGGTTCAGACAAGACCTCAAACATGTAAAAGAGCAGACGCCACTGCAGTACACGGATAGGACCTACGATCATCAAACCGTGGAGACCATGATATTCCGAGACTGCGCCTCCGACTGGGAAACGCATCGACGTCGTTCTATGTTTAGATCAGGGACTCTACTCCAAGGCTGCAATAGCTTCGTCGCTGGCGTCCTGTTGGAGCTGAGCCGTCAAAAGCGCCTCCAACTTATTCTCGTCCCTGACGTCCACCTGCGGCGAATTTCCTCTCCTCTGGGCAGCTGATGCTGGCTTCAGGTTTGCTTCATCCAAAGCAGACGGGGTAGCGACCTCGTCATTGTCACTCATCATCTCTTCGCCCATCTCCGTTCGCTCGCTAAGGCTTGCATTTCTGCTGGCGGATGCACTGCCACTAGGGCTTGCTTTGCTCTCCAGCTGGCCCAATCCGTGCACCGGATGGGACATGTTGGCGACCTCCCGGTTCAGATACTCTCTTACCCTCGTACATCCACACGTGCTGTGTTTCAACAACTCCCCTTTCAGGAAAAGGACCTCCTCTTTGAGACTGCCAACTACCACCGCGAGTTGGTTCTTCGAATTCTGCAAGTCTCTGGCTCGAACCTCGAGGTTGGACGTCCATTCTTTCTTCTTTTGCCGGCATTTGGAAGCCGCGACGCGGTTGCGCTCAAGGAACTTCGAGCGCTTGGGGTCCTCCGGGGGTTGAGTCGATGTACTGTTTGCATCGAAGGACTGGGACTTTGAGCGTGAGGTCGATTTGCGTTGGCGCTTAGACGGATTGGCATTGGTGACACCGAAAGATTGTGGCGATTGGGCACTGCGCTTTCGCTTGCCAGCACCCGCCGACGCTCGTCCTTGTGTTCCTTCCATGGGTTGCTGCTCGTGCCCTTCAACGCGGTGGCCGAAGTCCCTTGGTATTGTGTCGTCAGGCGGTGTGACTTGTCCATACTCAGCTCGAGTCCGCGCCTGGTGATTCTGTGTTAATATCTGGTGAAGTGGAGATAACATTGGTTGCGGGAGGTCATTGAATTGCCACTGCTCTGGCGAGTGGTTCGTGGAGTGCGGTGGGGATGGGGTTTGCAGCTGAACTGAAGGCTGCAGCTGGAGTTGATTTTCCTGCTTCGAGCCGCCCCATAGTGGCCCATTCGCAGAATGTGAGGCCGCGGTTCGCTGGTGGTCATATGGTCCTGGACTCACGCGTGGCGAAAAGGTGAAGAGATTGGGTGAGGAGTCCCCTTTCATCGAACGGAGAAAGTCGTTGTTGCTGAGATTGGAGAAGTCTTGGCTCTGTGGCTCATGAGGAGGGTGCTGATGGTCGTTACTCCGCTCGAGTGAGGCATTCCCAGCCTTGAAGGAAGTCTCGAATGGATCGGCGTTCTCATCAGCGCTGATGGCTGCGGTGAAGAAGCCAGGAGTTGAGACAATGTCCGAGGACATGAAACTTTGAGTAGCGGCCGTCATACTAACGGCTCTGAATGGAGTGCGTGAAGCTACAAGAAGACCCGTCCAATACCAGACTGTGGAGCAACGCGTCAGAGGAGCAGGAGTACGAGGGAAACGATGATTGCTTCGAGATGCACCAAGCCGAGCAGTATCGATAGCGGGGTCAGAAGGCAGAGTCAATGCCACCCACTTCGAAGGTGAATGTTGAGAATTGGATGTGAGCACCTTGTGGCCTTGATGACGATAATGATGTTATTGTTATTGTTATGAATCGGACGAGACGGTGTGAATGGAAAGGCGGACGGCAATCAATGGGTGAGAGTGTAGTGCAAGCAAAGATGGTAATTGTGTGCGAGGAATGCAAGTCTTTTACCGATTACAATTACCTTACTGTACGTGTAAAATCTCATCATAGTACATGGACAGGGATGTGAGCAGCCAAGCGTGTGGCTAACGAGTTGTAGCGATCGAAAGGGACGAGCATCATCGGCGATTTAGCGTTTAGCTAGAGGTAAGCCAACTAATCCCGCCAGAATTGCACACGGCCAACATGGCATTCGATCCCCTTCCGATGCCATTCATCCTTCACATCCATTAATCTTGATTTGAAAAGTATTGAGTCGGTATTTTTGCTAACATAGTTTGTAACTTATTGCCGCTATATTCCGCTCGCGTATCGCTGAAAAGGTGGTCACATATCGATCTACGATGCAGTACCTTCAGGTAGGATTCCACTTTTCTACCGTACTTACAAAACACAGTTCCAGTGTTTGTCTAGTGATTACTTTAGGCGATCTGTTTAGGCACTCTTAACTGTAATCTTAGCCATTGAACCATGAAATTTATTGTTTAAGCCCTCTACAGTGGGCCCTTGTAAAATAACAAAAGATACAGTTCTTGGCAGTTTTAGCGTGTCTCAGGAGTTGTGGTAATTGACATTTTTATTTCTACATTCCACCAGAGAGACCCAGGACGCTGCAATCAAGTTTCTAGTGTACATCCAATGCGAACCTTGATACCCCGCGATTGCACCCCGCCTAAGGTTGGCGCCACAACCAGCCATCTTGGCAATCAAACTTGATGACTCATCTCCGGAGGGGCCTCCGTGAGAGAACATTACTGATATCGTGGCCGTTGGAAAGCTGTCCTCTACTTCGTGCACTCGACTGGCTCATCGTGGCTGGCCATCTCCTACCAATGTACAAGGAGGTCAATGCTCAGGTACAAGGACAAGTATATTTCAGCGACTCGACAATATTTCCTACGACTGCTTGAGATGGCTTTACCGGTCCAGGCCGATCCTTGGCTGAGTGGAGCCAAGCTCGAAAGAGCCTGCATGAAGCGGCTGGGCGATCCGAACGTTGATCTCCAATTCTTGGTACCGCTAAGCGCTGGACACACTCGAAGAAGAAAACGGTCTCACGGTCTTGTGTTGCGAATCAGTCTACCTTTTTGGGATTTGAATCCCAATCACTTTCCAATACTCGGCTTCTTATGGGACTGATGGCATATCTCCGATTAGCGGAGTATCCGGGATTGTGGGGCTACAGACATCATCGCTTTCCACGAGCTTCATCGGTCGTTGTGTCGTTCTGATACTTTCTGAGATACGGACTACTGCATCCTACAGACTTAAGGTAGGTCACCATGGAAGATACCAAGGTGTTACATCCGCATCGAGCCATTCCAATCAAATACTGTGTACAAATCCAGTGAGGCCTGTGCTCAGATCCCAGAACGCCGGTAGCGTGTCAGATGCAATTTCTTAGTTTACAGGAAGAAGTGCTTACTAAGGTAAAATCATCGTCGGTCCACAACCATCTCTCTCGGGATGGATCATTGTGGTACTTCCCTTGTATTTGAGCGTCCGGTTTGCCTTGCATCGGGGTGCTCGAACAGGATCTAGGCACTCCCTGCCAGACCGGAAGTCAAGACTACTTTCAACTGATCGAGTCAGTTCCAGCTCGCAAGCGTCGTCGTCTCATGGTTATTAAACACGGTGAGCTTTATCTTCATCAGCCCATGCCTCATTGACTTGGAGCTCATGACGACTAGAGGTCATGGTATCCTCACGCCATCCTCACAGTCTATGTTCCAATACCTACATTGCCCTCTCCATCGATACCGGTTTTTGTGATGGAGATAAATATGCCTTCTCCACTTCAAATCCAGCGCTTCCGCTGTTACCCAGCTAGTCTATCCTAGCAGAACAGTAACCAGAGGCATGAGGATTTCGCATCCGTTCAACTCCGACTTGTTCGCTGACATGATCAAGAATTCTATATCAGACTGGCAGTGTGGATAACCTCCATCTTCGCCTCTACCTGCATTCCTTTAATACAGTATAGCTGGGGTAATTTTCGAACGATAGGTTTCCCAATCCCGGCAGACGTCCACAACCGAGCCTTTCAGCCTTTCAGAAAGACTTCCGAAGCTCGCAGTTTACCTCGTCCTGACAAGTAGCTCTGACACTTGAAGTGTTTCCCGGGCGTTCCGGCATACTCCCAACTCCGCACCTCTTGCGGCAATGTCAACCTACGTTCTCAGCCAGAGGGTACATGAACAATAGGGCCTTCTACAAGTCCCTTCTTCCAACTCTACCGAACTCCCCAGCACTGATCGATAAGCTTCTTGCGGCAAGAACCTCGAGAACATTGGCTTCGATCCGATCTCAGCGCATACTGTCCGTCCGCGCACTAACACCAATGTCTTGTGTTCTTAGATCTACAGTGGCGAATGCGGACTCCAAGGACCTTCCATCGGTGTCCAGAAGCGACGACCACACTTTCCGTCGTCCTTCGAAACGTAATAATGACCTTCCGCTTCAATCTCCGACCACATTATGGATGGCATCGTCTTGCACAATACGAGTTGCAGTGTATCTTCATCGGGACTGGAAGCCGAGAACCAATAAGGAAGAGGGCAGTACTGGCACCACAGGAGTAACAGCACCCAAAGGTGGGGACTTGCGATGTTCAGGAAGCACGAGCACAACATGGTCTCATATAGAGAGCGCGTACTCATTGGTTCCCTCGATGCATCAGTGCATACATCCCACCGTGTAGCGGTACGACAGTAGATGATTAATTCATCAGTGTATATATGAACGCCACTGAAGGATCTCGTTACAATCATAATATGGATTACTGCCAGCGACAAGTTAAACGCTAACCAAATTTATCTAATACGTCGATCGATCTTATCTAATCTGTCCAATTCAACCGAAGCTCCTTTCAATCACGTGTACGCGCGTTTCAACACGCGTTTGTCCTCCCAGCCCACCTACTACCCCACTGACACTTACACCCACACCCACAACCACCACCACCTGTCTACCAGTAACCCTACGACCACCACCACCGCACACTCCACCTCCAACAATCACCATCCGAGCTCGCGAGCAAAACAAAATGGCAGAAGTAACCCCGCGGGTCAACGCGCCGTATCTACAGACTTTCACGGGCCAAACCGTCCGCGTGTTGGGGAAAGTGGTCCAGTTGAGGGGTGAGACGGCCGTTGTGGATGCCGGGGGCCAGATTAATGTTTTGCTGATGAGGGTGAGTTTCTTCCCTTCGCGATTTCGAGAAGAGGGGGGATGGGCACGTCTGTGGATTAGTCGGGTTGAGTGTATTTTGCTAGAGGTTGTGTATGTTGTTGAATGGTTGGTTGGTTGGGCTGGAACCGGTGCTGACTGGCGGCTGGTGGATTCATAGGATAGTCATCTGGTTCTAAACAACGCGGTCGAGATCGTTGGGAAGGTACAGCAGGATCTCAGCATCAAGGTCTTTCAAGCTACGGATTTTGGGAGTAATATCGGTATGTCTCCTCCCCAATCTCCACCTCAACCTCCTCTCTCCCCCTTCACATTTTCGCTTCTTGCCCGGAACCCCTTCCCCGCATCTCAGCACCCACTTCATCCGTAGACTCTGGCCCGCTCCTGGACCGATTCAGACTGACTGTTAAATTTGTGGACAAAACAGACTACGCAGCTTTTGACGCGGTGGTAGACGCCTCGCATCGGAATAAGGAAATCTTCTACGCGGATAACGAGCAATGAAACTGAGCATCATTTAGCTTCCTAACTCGTTTTCGGCGTTTTTGCAAAAGCAACATGGTTACTGACTGCTTGGTTTGGCTTTCCTGATCTCACTTTGATAGATCAGCGTTGGTGGTTTGCATCAGTGCTTCTCTTGTACAACTCAACACCATACCAAACACGCAATGAATGGGCGGGAGTATAGACAGTACACCACCTTCACCTTCCACTCCGCTTTTCTTGTCTCTCCCTCTCCACCTCCCTCTGTCCGTCTGTGCGAAGATTCCACCTCATTGCCATTGATCCACCCGTCTTCGGAAAACATGCCATCTATCCCTCTCCACCTCTGCTCTACTCTGCTACAACCTCCTGCTTCTTCTACTTCCTATCTCTGTCTCTAGTCCCCAGGTCCACAGGTGCTAAAGCTACAGCCGGCTAGGGAGGATCCGTATATAATATCCCATTCCAACCAAAACAAACCCAAACCAAGCCAAACCAAGCCATCAGTCTATATACGTATCGATCTTTTACCACCTGCCAGCTCGTTCACTCGCTCATTGTCGAAGCTTTGAACTCCGAAAACCGCGCAAGTATACAACCAATCTCAGTCCGGCACAGTACATACAACACAGTACAGATCAGAGCGAAACAGAGCAGACCAGACCAGATCAAAGAGAATCAATCCCTCAAACGTCGCAAATTCCGAACACAATACGTGACGTGTGGAAGGATTCTGATATGCTTCTTTAGTAACAGACAGATAAATAAACAGACAGTGAAATCTTCTTGTTGACGATCTATCTGTCCTTACCCCTAGTCCTTAGCCCTTACACTATACCCTTACTCCTTTCTCTTCTATATCACATCTCTATCCCCCCCCCTTTCTCTTCGTCAGGGGCAAAGTGATTTCATCCATACACCGTATCTGAGAAATGAATCTTCTATTTCTCACAAGTGTGAGTTGTGTCTTTCAATCAGTGTCTATCTGTTTTCTTTCATTCTTTCATTCATCTTCTCTTTTCTCTGATAAGTAAGTATACTTTTATGATATCTATTCTCAGTCTCATTCACCACTAAAAAGTCCTCATCAATCACTAGAGAACAACTACTCCCTACTCTCAACTAAGCTATTGATCAGTTTACCTCATTGTACTCTACAAGTATCAAAAAAAACACTCTAGGTCACTGACTGCACTGACTACACTGACCTGACCCGACCTGATCTGATCTGAGCATCTACTCTGAACGACCGAATAACAGCGCTACTATTATTGTGTTCCGATGACAACAACATCCTCATATTGATTATCAAAGACACGACTACTCTCTCTACTCTCTCAACCCTCAAACGAAGCCATCGGCCAGTTTCCCCCGTTGTATTCTACAAGTATCAAAAAACGGCCTTGGGAACACTGACTTGAGCATCCGGGTGACCGAGTGCTAAGCCGACGCTACCGTCTATGTAAACACAACGACGACGGAAAAGCGCGTGGAACGAAACGTAGGCGCTCGGAAGTACAGCACAGCACAGCACAGCATGACACAAGACGGCAACCCAATGCACCCTGATGCAATGCAATACAATATCGTCATCTGCAGCCTTAAAATCCCAATTCGCTTCGGAAGGGAATTTATGGCTTCTCACGTACTACCACCACCGACCTCATCGATAAGAGCCGAGAAATCGACCGTAATTCCGTTAGTCTTCGACGTCTTGCCATCCTTCCCATTCCCATTCCCACAACCATCATCATCACCATCGACTCCCACCCGATTCAGGGCATCCTTATCCTCCGTCATCTGCGGTGGCGGTGAGCTAGTAGGCAAATGATAATCACTCCATAACCCACTCCCCGGCTCGACCGGATCCTCATACAGCGCAAAGAAAGCAGGCGGACTCGACGGCATCGGCACGTCTGTACTTAACAAATCCTGCGGATCGAAGTGCGAGAAATCGAAATCATGATCATGTGAGCGTCGTGATTGGGGGCTATTGCCGTCTAGTGAGGGGAGCGAGGGGAAGTCGAAGCTGGCGGTGGCGGAGGGAGAGGCGTTTGCTTCGGAGAGGAGCTGGTTGAGATGGACTGTGAAGGGTGTCATTTCGCCCATTATGGTTCTGGTTTTGTCGGAGGGGGTGCGGTTTGGGGTGTTTGGGAGGAGGAGGAGGGCTTTGGCGGCGGAAGAGAAGATGTCTGCGGGGGTGAGACGCTTTCGGGTTGGAGTAATGAGTTTGTCTGGGGTTTTGAAAGAACCTGTAGAGCGTTTGCTCGTTGGTGTTGGTGTTGTCGATCGGTCGATAGGAGAGCCATCTTCGAAGAGATGTGCAAGGTCGTCTTCTTCTTCGTCCCTTGGAGGTGGACAGTTTTCCTTGTCAGCCTGATATACCGTTGCAAAGTCTGTTTCCGTTGAATGATCCGGTCTTGCCTGTCTGCTTCGTCCACCGGCGTTTGGAGAGCGATCCTGTAGTGCCTTGACTTCTCCAGCTGCTCTCGGTGAAGGGAATAAGACCCGTCTTGTCGGCTTTGGGGTCAAGTCATCAACTTCTATAGGACTATGCTGGGTTCCCATGAAGCGTGCTGGGCTTGATTGAATAGCTCTTTGTAACGCTGCTGTAGCTGCGGCATTGCTCATAGGATCGCTAGCCTTGCTTGTGAGCTTAAGCTGCATACTCGCCGCTCTCGGCCTCCTCTGAGATGGCAATTGTACTTCTTGGTTGTTATGCTCCTCTTGCACGGTCTCATCTGCCACATCCGCAGGTGAGGACATATCCATTGCCAGAGCGGACGCCTGTGCTTCACTAGTTGTGGATTGGCCCTCAGCTGTAGACCCTATCTTGGCTTTCTTCGTCTTGGGTCTTTTCTTTCGTTTCTCGTTCGGATCCTTGCGCTCTTTATTCCACTTCTCCTTAGGACGCATACATTTGAACTTGTTTAGCCACAAGCCGCAAGCTGCAGAATTGTCAGTCTTATTGATTTCTGTAGGTCATCCGAAAGACCACTTACGATTACAAAGGAGAATCTCCGTAAAACCTGCATCATGATACAGAAGCGATCTCTTGATGATTCTGAATAAGGTAACGATACCATCTTTATCCCTCTCCAGCGCTTCCCATGCTATGATCCCGCCATCTTCATCGGAAAGTCGAACGAGTTCTGGCGTACCACTGTGAACTCTGACCCAGGCTTTCCTCCATGTTGGGGTCTCAATAGCCCCGCAGTTCTCACAATAGGGTGGCATTTGACCAGTCGCAATGGAAGTAGCCAGTCGTTCCTGTATGGCTTTTTTACGCTTCGCCCCGGAGCCGCTGGGCGGCGCATCCCCTGATGGGTCTGTACCTGTTGACTCTCCAAGAGAGTTCGAAGTTGGAGCGTCAGATGCAGGATGTTGTACCTGCTGACCTGACCAAGTCTGCGAGCGCTGCAGTGAACTCGAACAAGGTCGGACTGGATCACTCGCAGGCACTTGAGGCAGCGGCACTGAGCCGGTCGATGCAGTTCGCTCCATTGTGCGAGCTGGAGACGGAACAGCGGGAGGAAGCGTAGTATTATCTTTCGCTTGCGCTTTTCTACTTTGTGGAAGTGGCCTGACCTTAATCTGGCTATCTTGGCTTGGTGGAGGAAGTGATTGTGCGTTTCTCTGAGTGACGACTTCATCATTGGAAGCGATGGAGGTGCTTCGTGTGGCTCGCCTTGTTCTGATATTGAAAGAGCGCGGAAGTCTCTTATTTGGCGGTAGCTCTGAAGGACCAGGATATGGCTTGGTAATCTGCCGCCCTTTGTGAGCCAGGGCATTTGTTCGCTTGCTGTATTGAGAAGCAATCTCAAGATCTTCTTCATCAACAGGACGCATTTCGTCATCGTCTTCTTCGAACAGGTCATCAATTGAGCCGCTCATGAATCCTGAATCGATATCTCGTCTCAACGCGGGCAGGCCAGGACTCGATTGTGCCGGCGATACATTTCTCATAATAGGTGGAGACGATGCGATATATGGAGGTGTATTGGACATACTTCCGGTTCGACTGTCTTCAGGGGAGGTCATATTCGACTCTATGGGCTTCTGGAATTCTACCCCAGAGTCGTACGGGTAGTTATACGGTGCGCTATTCTGATCGTATGACTCAAGTCTCAGATTACTTCGCCCCGCAGCTATGGGTTGACGCTGAATCTGATTGGCCGGAGTTGGAATAGGTGTGGGTGCCCTAGGTGGGTCTTCGAGGGAGCTTGGTCCGACAGGCGAGGGCCGCATTGGCTTTGGCTGATATACTCGGATTGAAGCTGCAGTACTTGCTGCTACTCTCAAAGACTCGGGCTGCTTCCCGAAGTTATTCCTGCCAGGCCATTCAGCCTTCGTGACCTTGGCTCTTTTTCTTGTAGGTCCTTCCTCAAAACCATCATCGTTGCTTGCGTATTCTGTGTCCATAGAAATCCGTCTGCTGGGATTCGACGTGCTTTGACGCTGCCCTGAAGGTCCTCTGCTAGAGGCGCTTGACGTTGGTCTTGATGGTCCGCTTTGGCTTAGTCGTCGAAACGTTGCTGCAGACTGAAGTTTTGGTACCGGACTGCCGGTCCTACTGGATGGACAAGCGAAATCGCCTTGACTGCAGTCAGGATTTTGGCTGGCACCCTGCAAGCTCGCCTCATGACGCTCCTCTGAATCCTGTGACAAAGTGCTCTCACTGAGCATTTGGTGAACGAGCTCAATCCCAGAAACATTTCGCTGCGCAACACCAACGACAGGTGATTGAGCCCGACTCTCCCCAGCCAACTGCATGATCGCCGGATTGGCCTGAAGAAAAGCTGTCCATGCACCCGCGTCAAAGCCTTCGGGCATGACCTTGCTCAACTCACGATATTTCTTCATACTGCTGATATATTCGCTCTGCAAGCACGTCGGAACAGGTACAAGGCGAAGCTTGACTTCGAGCGTCTCTTGCACGCCGTTCGAGAATAGACCCAGAATGTTTTTGCAGACGCGTCCCGTCACGACAGTCCGAGACTGGTGTGCAGGGGCCGAAGGTGTGGAAGATGCTGACGCCAAAACCCACGATAACATACCCTGACCGACGAGTGGGGTCTCATATTCCGAGTAATCGTAGGCATAGACTGTATAATCTTGGCCAAGCTTTGCGACGAGCTCTGGACTTGCAGCCACGATTGCCCGGATACAAGTCTTCAATTCGATAACACCAATTTGAGTCGTCTCGTCCATATAGGCAGTTCGGATGTTGAGAATCTGTGGCCATCGCGCAAGGCAGTTGGTCTTGTTTTGGTCGTCGAATGTGTAAAGAACCTTGACTGTGAATGACATTGAGTAATTAGACAACGAAAAGCAATTGCCAAGGAGAAGTTATACATACGTCTCATAGAGCGCAAGGAGACTCCTTCTGACAGGACTCCGTTGCTATCCGACGTTGCAGAGCATGGTCCTGGGGACGACACTGGCAATGGCTCAGGAAAGTCATTGATCGGCTTAAGGTATGGTGAAGACATTAAGATGCCTCCACAGTCAGCCTGTCACCGATCCAGTGTTGCGGTCGACCTCGAAGTAAGTATACCAGTTAGACAAAGTGGCTAAAGAGCGAGTTTTGGGATAATCCAATCGTCTGAGATTCTCTAGGTGTTCTTGATGGTGCGTGAAATGCGGAGGGCGGAGCATTCAATGGTACTAGACAATGACGAAGGTGTTTTCAAGCTTGATAATGACTGTCGCAAGAGACAAAGGTATAGAGAAGAGGTCTTAAATGTCCAAATGGTAATTGATGTAGAGGCAGTGGGCGTGTACCAAAAGTACCCTCCCTCCGGCACGCAACCTGCACCTATCAAGTAACCGCGGCGGAGAACGCGACGTGGGCCGCTAGTAAACACCCACCTTATGTCAGCGGCTCAAGCCAGTCTACCAATAAGAAGACTTTGCGCTAGCCCACAACAGGCGAACGAGAACCTCACTTCTTCAGCGCTGCAGAATTTGGAAGTACCGTACCGGCGAAAAGGCAGCTTAAATACAAGATGGCGGACGCAAAGATACAGTGTGTGACTCATACCTATGGGGTACCTTTGAAGCCACGATTGGGTTGCTGACTACGAATCAGGGACCTGCTCAATAAACCGCGCAATGAGCTCACGTACGTCCAGCTTCAGAAATCTATAGTTCCTTAGCTATCGGAAACAAATGCTGATACTCCGCTTTGACAGCGAATATGAAGTCGCGCAATTGGAGGAGCATGAAATGACCTCTGGCCCTCTTTCCATCCTTCAAACCGCCGTCCGCTCCCATACTCAAGTCCTTATTTCCTGCCGCAATAACCGCAAGCTGCTCGCAAGAGTAAAAGCGTTCGATCGACATTGCAACATGGTCCTGGAGAATGTGAAAGAGATGTGGACGGAAACGCCAAGGGTGGCGGGTGGTAAGAAAGGAAGGCCAGTCAACAAGGATAGGTTCATTAGTAAAATGTGGGTATCTTGGCTCGGGGAGGGACATATGAAACGTCCATAGAGACTGACTTGTGAATGTTTAGGTTTCTGAGAGGGGACTCGGTTATTCTTGTGTTGTTGAGTTGAGATCGTTAGAGAATTTGTTCCGATGGGAGGATTCAATCTGGACTCTACGGAGCGCTCCAGTTCACGGCTTCAAAGGCGTTGAAAAGCAGGATACTATACAAAAATCAAAACCAAAACTCATCCCAGCACGAGATCACAGGGCTTCGGCCAATCCTGTCAAGAATTCACTCAATCCGTGTGCTCCTGGATCCGGAACATCTTGCCACCCTCTTCCGCCCACATACACCGTCCTACCCAGACTTGCCTTCATCCCCTTCGTCCCGTCTGCCCCTTTTCTCGCAGCCTCAGCCGCCTGCTTGGTGTTTCCAGTCTTTGCCAGAGTTACGACAAACGGGTGTAGCGCATCCACCAGCGTACGATCACCTGGCTGAGCAGGCGTGTACTGACTGAGGGAGTCTAGCGAGCTCTGCAGCACATGCGCCCAAATTTGTGGCGTTATTTGAGTCGGAGAGGAGGTGGATTGAGTACGCAAGCCGGAAGCGAGGGCATTGAGGAAGATGGCGTATAAAGCACCGGATGTGCCGTCCATGGTCTTCTCGACAACCCGGATGATGTGTGAGACCGTCACGACTGCATCATCTGATAATTCCGTACGCTTGAGCATGTCAAGAATTGCTTCGGCGCCGCGTTTCAGTCCAATACCGCAATCGCCATCACCGACCACAGTGTCGTACTTTGTCACATCTGGTTCTGCAGCAATGAGTCGGTCAAGACCTGCTTCAAGGGCTTTCTTCACCTCCGCGGGATCCACTATGTATGGCCATTAGCATGAAGCTCAGGTATAATGTGAACCATGTAACGTACTCCGCAGATTGCTCGGCTTCGTTTCGTCCTCTGCACCACCAGTCCTCTCCCTAGTCGATCCAAAGTTTCTTTCCCATGTCTCCGTCTTGATAGCTGCCGACCAACCTGTAGCTTCCGCCGGAGCATCCAGCAACTCAAGCATAGACTTCCCCGATCCAAGCCCAGTATCGGCAATCTTCAAGATCGAAATACTAAATCCCAACCCATTGAGACTCGTCATGTATGTCCCCGAAAGGATCCGCACCGGCTTGATCCCATAATCCTTCTCCAACTGGACCACCACCTCGCCCGTAATCCCACCCATCTCCAACACACTCACACCCCCAAGGTTGTTAACCAACAACACGACCCCATCCTCGCTCCCCACCCTCAAAAACGCCCTATCCTCATCCCTCCAATCCAACAACTGCGCCAACAACGTCCTCACCAACTCCACCAGATCAACCCTCGCCCGATGACTCCCCGGCTCATTATGAATCCCCATCCCGACCTCCACCTCCTCCGTCGCCAACACCTCCTCACTCGACTCATCCGGCGGCCCCACCCGGCCAGGGACATGGACCCGACTCAGACTCGCCCCGACACTCACCACGTTCCCCGCCACCATCCTCGCCACACCACGCACCTCCTCCAACCCCGCCCCCATCGCCGCCAACGCCCCGGCAATCTTAATAACAAGCACCGTCCCCGCGATGCCCCTCCGTCCCACCTTCCCACCCTGCGCCCGCCCCACACCAACATCGTCGCCCACAACAACCATCTCGAGCCTCTTCCCACCCGCCTTCGCTTTCTCGACCGCCATGCCGAAATTCAGCACGTCGCCCGTATAATTCATCACCACGACCAACACCCCCATCTCCCCATCATCACCACCACCCTCCACACCCCTCGAAATCCCCCTCCCAACCCCCTCCGCCCCGGGACTAGCGAAAATCGTCCCCGCCACACACGCACCCAACAGGCCCCTCCCCACATACGCCGCGAAAGCCGGTTCGTGCCCGCTCCCACCGCCTGAGATGATGCAGACTTTCTGTCCGGCGGCGCGGGCGGAGGGGCGGAGGTAGATGATCTTCTGCGAGGCGTCGAGGGCGACGGAGGGGTTGGTGAGGGTTATGGAGTGCAGGGCTGTGAGGACGAGGTGGGTGGGATCGGTGAGGAAATGTTTTGCTATCGGGGAAAAGGGGGGGGCGGTTAGTATATTTCGGGGATCAGGGCAGGAGAGAGGGTGGAGAGAGGGTGGAGAGTAGAGTACCTGACATGATGAAGGAGATTGCAGTGTGAGTAGCGGGTTGTGGTTTCTGGACGGGCACGAGGGCGCAGGGAGACAGATTGGTTGTTTCAGCCCATTGCTGTCGGACATGTTGGGAATGCGGGGTGGATGGTGGGGTAAAGCTCGCGCGCTTCACCTTCCAGATACAGTGAGCCATTCAGAGCATCGTCCGAGTTACTTTACTAACCGCTTTCCGATCGTAGTTCGCCAGAAACCCTACCCTCAATGTTGCAATCATTTGAGGTGCGTAACCATAACGAGCATCCTGCATCTCACAACGTGTGCTGATCTGACTATGTGTGACTTCATTGCGATGAATCACTTAAAGCTCTTGGCTCCTCATTCGGCCTAGGACTTTGTCTAAAAGCTTTATACAATGCCAATCTCGATAGTCGCCCCTGTGAGCGAAGTTCTCCTTTTGATGAAGGCCAGAAATAAACCAAAAACGTTGAGACCGGTCTCTTTTGCATCCGTATCCAATACCATGTCTATACCCAAGCGACCCAAAAAACCACTCCCAGTGACGCACCGAAAAACCTGTGTCTAACAATGCTTAGCACCGATTGCTTCCTCAAACTGCAATGTCTTCTGATCGTTTCTGACTTTCCCCAGCGCCACCAGCCATAGTAACCCTTTTCTCAGCCTCCAAAGCCAACAATCTCTTCTCCGCCCACTCTGCCCTATTCTTCCAAGTCTTCGCCTCCCTCTGCGCCTCCCTCAATTTCTCACTCAACGTCCCAGCCTCCCTGTAATCTCTCACAGCCTCCAGCTCTTTTTGCGCTTGCATAGTCTCCTCAGAGCGCTGACCAAGCTGGCGCTGGAGGCGGCGAATCTCGGCGTAGAGCGTCGCGTTACGGGAAGTAATCTGCTTTGACGAAGTATCACTAAGCTGGCGCTGACTCGAAGCGCTATTTGAGCTGAGCCGATCGCCAGAGACTCGGAAATGGAGATGCTGCGCTACCGGTGGCTCTTCAGGATGCGGAAGCATACGACGGAGTTGCTCTGCAGACGAGGAAACGGAACGCTGGAATAGTTCAGATGGTAGTTCAGGAAGTCCATTGTAGGACCTGAAGCGACGCATAGTGTCTGGCATTACCGTTGGAGGAATCACGAACTTCGAGGGGCTGGCAGAGCGGCTGGACACTCGGATCGGTACACTTTCGTTGGGCAAGACGTTAGACACCAAGGCTGTTTTCTGGGCCTTCGAAGTAATTCTTGTTGGAGATGATTTTCGACTCTGACCTCGACTATCGATCGGCTTCGGAATCAAAGAAGCTTTCGTAGGACTGCCTGTGCGTGATGGAGTGGTCTCGACCTTTTGCGCGTCGACATTATCTCCAATCTCGGTGAAGTCAGGTGAAGTACTGATGGCTGCCATCTTCGAGACCCGAGCATAACTATCTTTCGTAGTTTTGACCTGGTCGAACATCTGAGCCGCTTCCTTAACACTATACTGGCGAGCGAGTGCCGACGCTCGGGCATCGATCCCTCGCTGGATCTCTTCGTTACTACGCGTGCGTTCCCGAGGTTTGCCGATGCTCTGAGCCATTTGCTTTACACCTCCGTGTCGAGTCACGCCAAGAGGTTTCGTTCCTTCGACATTCTCGACCTTGGGGCTCGAATACGAATCTTGCGCAGCCGCAGGTGAAGCTAACCCAAGTGAATCGAGTCCTACCGCCTCAGACCCAATACACGCAGGAATGGTTTTGCTAAATGGGTAGATCGCAGGGGTCAAGCTCTGCTCCATGACCTCGGATTTCACCTGACCATCGGTCGGAGTAAGAACACCTAGATTATCAGAGTCTAGTTCCCTATAATACACCATCACTTCTTGCTCATGCCCAGTGTCTTTATCAGACTTATCCACCTCGTGCTTGGCATCTTGATCGTTCACTTCACTGAAGGAATGGTCATCGCCAGAATTGTTCAGTTGCCCAGAACGCTCGGACACCTTCGTAGTACCAAGGCTCGTCAAAGGATTCTCCACATGCTTCCTGAGTTCTTCCGGGTCTTCCACCAATGTGACCTCTCGGTCCAATGGTACGCCTTTGGCGTTGTGACGTTCCAGGGGAGCTATCTCTGGCTCTAGAAGGTCCGAGTCAACGTCCCCTGATGCCTGATGCCCATCTCTTCTAGCAGCGACAGCTGCTGACTCTGCTGCAGCTGCCGCGTAATCGAACAGATCGGTCTGCTCCATGGGAAGATCTCCTTTCTTCATCTTCGTTGGTGTCGTAGGGATGGACCCTGACAGATGCTGCGACGATCTCTGTTTCCAAGCTCGCATCCCTATCTTCAGGCTTTCTCGAGAGTGGATTCTCACGTTGGCATGTGTGTCATTCGATCGGTTCCCTCCGAATACATTCGGTGAAGAAGTGCGAATGGTGACCTTCTTTTTGACCTTCAGAGAGCCTTCCCAATCCGCAGATGGCTGACTACGTAGACGATCTTCCAAGACGTTCAGACTATATCTGCTGTCCTCGGTAGCAATCTTACGTCTCTTCTCCTGGATAGTACAATGACCTTCCATAGCACCGATATTGCGAAGTTGAGGAACGACACCTTTCCAGTTTATGAGCAGCATCTCCATAACACTCGCAGAAACTCTTGCCCTCTCCACATGCATCGCTAGAATAACATTTTTATCCGACGATTTGGTAACGCTAGTCTTTCTCTTGTCTTTGCGCCGTTTCTCGGGGCTAATGGGAACATTGAGCAAGCCCCCTCGCTCACTTCCAGGACCTAGCTCAATCTCGTCTGTCAATTCACCAACAAGAAGCGGTCCAAGGACCAGCCCAAGAGCTTCATAGCCCATCAAGTCAGTGGCAGGCGGAGGTTGGGCCGCAAGACTCTCTCCCTTGATCTTAGCCTCCGCATAAGCTCCGATCAGAGCCACGAGACCTAGGACAGCACAGATCAACGAGATCCGGAACTCTGAGGTCACGCATGATATTGCTAAGGCTATCAATCTGCCTCGAACCTTCTGTTGATGATTGTCCGTTAGGTCTGGACTTGGGTAAAGATGGTCTTTGATGCTTCGTAGTGCGGTGAAAAGGGACAGAGACCCAAGGATTCCGCCTGGTAAGCCAGCCAGAAACTTTTTGAAAACAGAAGCCACGTCATGCACGTTATGAGCTATGTGAGTCGGAAGTAAGCCGGAACCAACAGTCTCCTCGACAAGACCTGAAATGCTCTTTCCAATCTCGAATTGGTGAGCATAGTAGTCGTAAAGGGCGTTGACAGTGCTTAGTTGGCCGGGTACGCGGAAAATGCCTGATGATGTACGTCCTGCTTTCAGGTCAGCATGAGGACTCGCCCTTGATCGCACAACCGATGATCCTACCATGTTGCAATATATATGTTCCTGACGCAGAGATACACGTTGGGATTGCGAGTTTGGCGGCGGCAAATTCTAGAGGTAGTATCAGTATACTCACGCCACCGAGCCGTGCTATCTCTTCCAGGCTCTTGTCCTTCAAGGTGTCCTTGCGTCCTCTGTCCGGCATGCTGGCTGTGCTCAGTTTCCTTGACAACGACTTTGTGCTTTTGATCTTGACGCTGTAAGAGGAAGAGCTCTTGCGAAGGAGCTTTCGAAGTAGCCAGCCTTGTTGTGGCCTTGACGTGATTTTGACCTCTTCGGGGACGTTTGGCGCTGTCAGAGGGGTACCAGTGTCAATTCGTCCACTTCAATCAGGCTTGGGCTAAGCTTACCTCGACTCTCAGCTTCGGTGCCTCTGGCAAACTGTGGTAGGCCGTGCTTCATCGCCAGACGATTGTACTCCTCGAAGAACCCCGAAGTCTCACGATGATTGGAACTTCCAGAAGAATCTGTGAAGATTCGGTGACTAACAGTGCTCCATGTAGTGCTTGTTACTCTTGATTGATCGGTGGAATCATTTGGCCCGTCAAATCCACCAGGTAGCAAAGTGTCCGTGCCGCTTGACTCTCGTCGATGAAAGAGAGGCGCTTCGGAATTGGAAGCCATGATGCGCTGACTGATTGTCCTTGCGAGAGGCTTGTAACGTATCTGAATTGCTTCAAGATTGAAAAGACTTTGTGTAGTCCGAAGGTCAAATTCGTCCGGCACCTTCGGTTTGGAGGAAGGTAGACGCGTGCGGCCGGGAATCAAGAAGGTGTCGAGCGAGGATCTGGCACGCGCCTTGCGATTGTGCTGATTGTCGTTGGTATCACGGCTTTGCGCGAATGAATACGAGCTCCGCGAAGCTCTCATTGTTGATAATGACTCTTGTTTGGAACATTGTTGTGAAGGAAGCGCGAAAACCTGGCAGATTGTCTTCGGAGTACGCTGCTAGGAGTGGTCGCTCCTTCCGAATCTGTCAATAAGGTACAAGAGTGTTAAGGTAGGAAGGCCCACGCCTATGACCCTAGTGCCAAGATCATCATTGTCGCTCATCATCGCCTCTGAATGATGATGATGCCCATCAGCATTCGGAGAGTCACAAGATGTGATCCAAGCGGAGAGAAATGAAGACCTTTAGCCAGGTTTTACTGGACTGCCTATGGAACTTGAAAACGTACGCGACAGACGCCTAGTGATCCTTAGGTACGAACCAGACCTGACCGATCAAATGCCCGGTTCCCTGCGCAAAAGTAAAGAAACTATTGAAGAAATCCTTCTCATTATCCGTTCATGGTCATCAATACTCTATCCTGGGAAATGACGATGCAGATGCCGCTCACTATGAGAACGCCAAGCATATGCCGGACCAACCATGGGACCCTTTAAGCGTCTTCGCCTTCACCCTCGAGAAGAATGTACTCTAGGATGTCACTCAGGGTGAGAACACCCTTGAGACGACTATTTTCATCGATGATGACGAAACGATGTACGCGAGATTTGCGAACAGTATCAAAAATGGTGTCTAGACGGTCATGAATGGAGCAGGTATATATACCAGGAAAGTCCTACGCAGGGATTAGTCTTTTAGCCCAACACTCGCAAGACGACAGCATACCTCAGATCGTTTTTGGAGAGCTTCACCAACTTTGAGATTGAGATCTTCGTACACACCCCCTTTGATCAGAGTAATGACATCTACAGCTTCGAAAACGTTGATGACGACGCCTGATTCAGGTCAGACCGATACCGGTGAAGCGTTCAGCAGGGTAGGTACCTTCACTATTCAAGATCGGTACGCTTGAGATGTTGTGTTTGACAAGCTTGTGAATGACCTCAATGACAGGAGTTCCCATCCTTGCAATTTCGAGATTCTCATACGTGCCGAGATTGAGATCCTTCAGCGGCTTCCGCAGCATACGGGTTTCGGTGACATTGACGGCAACGAACTTCAAAATCCGATACTGCGTGATGACGCTGACAATCATTGCACGTTGAGTCTCATCATCGACGTCCACCAAAGGAATTCGGCGTGCGCGAGACTCGAGCATCCGCCGACAGGCTTCATAGAGCGGTTTCAGGGGGTTGATCGATACCGTCTCGATAGGTGTAACTCCAAGAGCTTTCTCGATGTCTGATTGCTCGATCAGTACTATGCTAGAGAAAGAAAGGTAAGATCTCGTCGACTGACCTCGAAGACTGTTGAGGCGGAACATCTCGACCTGATTTAATGCATCGGGGTTTGCCCAGTAGTACTGAATAACGTTGATGTAGTCGGAAGTAGTAAGCAAACCAGCGAATGTAGAAGTCTTCGAGTCCCACAGAGGCGCGGATACAATGCCTGTACCACATCAGTCATTCGATAGTGACGGTAGCCCGACCTGATGGTTTTGGACGCTCACCATTTTGGTTTAAGATGCTGAGACTCTTCTTCACAAGCAGGGTTGTGTCGAATACAATGAGTCTGAAGCTGAGAGGGAGAACATCGTAACTGGTGCGGACCTTGAGGAAATCTTGGATCTTTTTCTACGCAGAAGCAAGGTAACATGGGGATCAGCCGCATTGCTTCTGCGAAACGTTGCTCTGCAGCCACACGTTCGTTTGTTCGTTCTTCGGGGAGTGAGGGAGGAGACCAGGTAAGGTAGAGTACTGTATTACGAGATGCATTGACTTACCACGCCATACCTCTGGTCGCGATCCACAGCTGAGAGTGGCTGGGCAGGAGTCATTGGTCGAGATTGAGCGCGTGGTCGAAGGTACGATGACGGCTGCACAAAGCCCTCGTGACCAACAGGAGGTGGCGGGCTAGTAGTGCTGGTTGCAGCAACAGCGGCAGGCTTGGTGGGGTCCCTGTCTGTGTCCTGTGTTTCAGCCATGCTGACTTACGGCTCCGTCGGAAAGAGGCCGCATAGAGCTTAAGGGCTTCCGTGACTGTCGTTCCGTCTACTTGTCGCTGTCGTGTAACCCTGTCGCTATGCCCCGAAAGAAGGAAGACGTGGGGTGAGGTAGGTCAAAGACTGAGATAGATGAGTTTGCACGTGAAGGTCGTCTTTTCCGCTGGGAATTTATGTGGGGGTTTGACGACTAGTCCAGGGAGGCAGTGTTCGCGTAAATGGCCAATCAGCGTTCGTCTACAGCCCTCAATTTCAAGGTCCAGGAGAGATACTTGCATGCATCCATGTATATATCATGACTCCCTCCCTTGAAGTTAGACTACATGTACTTTTGTGAATATTCTGACTCATCAGAATACTTGCCTAAGGTATGCCCTGGTGTCGCCAAGAGATCTAAAGAAGGTTTTCTTAGCTCCCTGCGGCTTGCGTTAGATCGATGATCTGCGATCAGACGAGGTCATTGCGCAGCTACCCCGGATTTTTGGACCACTACGACCCTTTTTTTTCGCAGATACGTCTGTCAAGGGGACTTCATGCTACACTGTCATAATATTATCATTATCTTGAGGATCTTCAGGCATTTGTGGTGATTGTGAACCCTAAGACAAAGAAGCTGTAAACAAAGCGAACAGAGACAAAGAGATCTTGCGTTCATTGTCTTGCTGGATGAGGTACCCCGATCGACACCCTAGACGACTCGAGCAATCCTAGGTCTTCCTCCTGGGCAACTCCAGCGCAACTTCAGCTCCGATAGCCATCGCTCGAGGTGTACTAATGCTACTTGTCGCGCGCTTTTGATGTGAGCGGTGGCCACTGATGCTAATCCGCCCAGGCTGCATATTTACAGACCTCGTGGCCGGAATATCTGGAGAAGTTTCTCGGTGTTGAGCATTGGCCATTCGGCTTCTGGATCTTCGGAAACCTAATCAAAGTACTGGCAATATATTCAAGTGCTGAAGAATACTTCATCAAGTATTGACGAGTTTGTGATGAAATGACATCTACGAAGAAGACGTGTTATTGATTTCGCAGCTTGGGTTAATTACGTTGTACCCCGGACTTACGGCGTGGATTCTATGCATCATCTCCTACCTCTACCTTCCGTCCTTTTCTTGGGCTTGGCGAACGCTCTCCATTTCTAGCCGTAAAATTATCGCGTCTGTTTGCATGTAACGGCTCCTCCTAAGTCTGGACTTGAGAGTGGGAGTTCCTTTCTTGCCATTCCCTCTTGTATCGGTTGACGTGCTGCCTCCATTCACTCATAGCGGTCTAAGCAACAAGATCTGCTAACCACACCCAGCTTGTTCATCCATTGTTTCTATACCTTTCACCACCCAGCGCCCAGCAAAGAAACTTCTGCCACAAGCCGCAAGAAAACCTCAAGACGACGAAGATCCATCTCCAGTTCAGCAAGCTCTCTACGCTCCGAAACGCATCATGTGCATTCGCCATCAGATCGCCTACCACTGCCACCACACCTTCCCTCTCGACCCCACCCCCACCCTCTGCTCCAAAGCCAAGTCCGTCATCTCTGACGCCTACAACAATGCATGCAAAGAGGTCGAGCAACAAGCCATCCCGAGCGACGATGTGTGTCGAGACTGTTCCGCATTGTTTACGGGTCTTATCGAGAGATGTGTAGGGAGGCAGAAGAGGAGACAGAAAGGGGAGGTTGCCGATGAGGAGGATGTGGAGCTGGAGGGAAGCCGGATGGACTTATTTGGGTGGTGGATGGAGAGGGGCAGGAAGTGGAGGGAGGTGCAGATGTTGAAGAAAGTACTTCTTGAGGTGGAAGGTTGACAGGGTAGATGAAATGCACAGTACAAGAGAGGGTATGCAGGTAGTGTGGGAGGCTCTGCAGCGCTGGATGGGAGTATTGCACAGTGATTTGCGATGGACAAAGCTGGACAGTTTGTATGGAGTGTAACAGAAGCTCACTCTGCAAACGTTCTGGACTAGTAGAGTTGTTAACTTATTTACTGATCCATCAGTTGGTAGTGACGAGAGCTTGTACTTGTAATATCCCTACAGCTCAACTTGATTTGCTGTGATACACAGTATTGACTCTAAACAATCATTCCACAGCCCTACGCGAAGGCTTTTCAAACGCTCCAAGTTATAAGCCTCAAGTTTCTTCCACCCAAGCAGCGCCATAAATCGTCCAAGAAAATTCACATAAACAATCGTATGAGCTTGTTATGAATGCCAAGACTGTATCTCCTTCTAATCATAGAATGATAAGCTGCGGAACGCAAGTTTGCTGCAGAGCATTAGGCCCGACTTCGATCGCGTCATGCCCATGCTTGACTGCACAAGCGAAGCAGCAATTGTCTCCTCGAAGTAGCGGTGCTCTGTTACGATCATACCACCTGCTCGACCTCTTGTTACTAATGCAGGTAGGTTCCATCAGCAGCCATCTTGCCGTAGAATCCCCTGCAGTCAAACCAGCGTATACGGCGTTTGGAGAGGGCGATGGATTCGACCCATACCCAATAAAAGTATACGTGTTCTCGGGGAGGGTCAGCTCTTCGTCTGATCGTCGACGGTGAAGACAATTAGGTAGGAGATCGACTCCCCAGCGAATGGTGGCAAGACGGCGGTAGCCAAGCACGACAAAGGTGGTCTTCCCGCCAAATTCTCTCGAGCCGTCCAGTTCGAGACTTGCTTCAAACACGCAGCCGTGCGATCCAACAAAGAGCCGCGGTTTTGTAGTGATGTTCAAGCACTTCAGCGCAGCCACATCTCCAGCGCGATCGATTTGCTTATAAGGGTACATTCCAATGTCGGTCCTCGAGTTGGAACCATCGATGATCCACGACTTCCGTTCATCGTATCGAGCAGGTACTCCTCGGGCGACTTTGATCGACTCCGGCTCTATAGATGCAGGATCAACAGCTCCGATAGTCGGAAGATAAATACTCCAGCCCCATGAGCTTACTAGAGATGCTTTGCGAAGCATATGTACATCATGTTCGAAGCCCAGAAGAAGTCTGGCCATGATATCGAACAATACATTTGGTTCACAGAGCTCAATACTGTGATGTGGATGTTGTGTCAAGTCCGAGACCTCAAACCGTCTACTCCATGATTCCACGCCGGAGCCCCGGCATAGCGGAAGTTGACTACAATCACTTAGATTGGAAACCGCCGTGAATGCAAAGAGAACGCATGAGAGTTCTTCGATGACTTGCGTAAGATCTGCGAGTCTGGCGGATTTTGCGACCCCGTCGCATACTTCGAGGGGAGTCTCATTTGGATACCATTTTTTCTGCCACAGGCAAGTCGCCTGGGAGGACTGTATCAGGAGCTCAAGGGAATCGTACTCGGCAGAAGATCGCTCAAGACTCATCTCCCTCGCCATGCGGCGAGCAGTGTCTAAATTCAGCGAAGCATCTCCAAAAAGAAAGCATCCGACCTCAAATATCCGTTTCGTGGAGAAACATGACAGGCGACGAGAGCTTCTTCCAGCCATCGGAAGGCGAGGGTGCCGGGAGTATTCTTGAGAATATTCAACGGCAGCATTCCAACAGTTGGCGACAGTAACGTGAGCGAGATCTTGGCACACCGCGTCATCTGTGCCAAAATACGCTTCCAGCACACTCTTCCCGTATCCCTCAGCAGGGACCCTGAAGTCGTCGTGCAAAGGTGGACACCATTCTGTATCACTTGCTATCCTGAAGACCTCTTCACCATCGGCGCTCAAGAGGCACATGCTCGTCGGGTCTTCGCTTTTAGTTTGATACTCGAGGACGACTTGTTCTTTCCCTTGACCAAACTTGATCATCTCATCTCGGATATGTACGGTCACGTTAAGACCAAGTACATGGTGTGCCCAAACCACAATGACGCAACATCCCTCATGTGACACTACATGGACAAGGCGATCTTCTGGAAGACTTTGTACGGCAAAAAAGAAATCTAAGCCTCCCTGGAGCACAACGAAAGGTAATTTGCGTGAAGAACGCCGCGCAAGCTGATCAAGCGCCAGCTCCTCCTCTACGGCACGAAAGAGGAGAATCCACTGGAAGTGCGCGGTCTGGTCGCGACATTGTCGTAATGATCCAGCAATGCCATCTCGGGTAGGAAAATGCTGCTGTTCAGGAGGTGCGTCTCTGACTCGACGTTCACATGCAACGGCCATGCTGGCGGCCAAGGTATCAGTGTCATGACACCATGCCAGGAGAGAAAGCTGAACGATCATAGAGAAAAACCGAGGATCTTGAAGGCTTCGGTGGACCGTCGGTCCTGCACCATCGGCTAGGACAATGTCCAGGTATCCGGAGAACTGCTGGTAGCGCGATTCCTTCACGGCTGTCCGAAAAGAGGACTCGAAGCGTGGTAAGATACGGTTACGACCAAAGATGAGTGCGAGATCCTCTTCAACAATGATATCTGAGCCTGACTTTTGCAGCCGCCTGGCGATATCGATAGCTGCTTGGTAGGTGACATTGACAATTGAAGCGGCGGGGATGAACTTGGTAAGCTCGACTGAAAGAGAGAATTGACTTGGTAGCGGCATGACCGAGAGATCGCTATTCTGTCGAACGCTCCAAGCAACATCGTCGCAGGACGAACCGAGACAATCAGCATTTTATGTATTGCAAGTTTAGCGCTGGAGACAGGTTTCGCATCCTCGGTGTTGATATAACCAATCAAATGCGAAGTTTGGCGCTGTTGAGGATGCGGCGTCTAAACGATCCCGGCGCATGCGTTCAGCCCGAGTGCTCACTCACTCTTTTGGCGGCTGTGCGTGATTTCGACTGCAAATTTGACCGCAGGCCCTCTGATAACAATTACTCCACTGAAACAACCCCGAATAACGGTGTGATCGCCAGCCAGTAAAATGTACCATCTTACGATTATAATCAAAGAGAAGGGACAATACTGTACAGTGTCCTTTCAGGAGGTAGTAAAGATATAGCACTCAATACCGGCTGTCAAGGAGCAGGATGACTGGCAATCATTTTGCGGCCATTGTCTTTCTTCCGCGCGAGCTGACTTTTAAGAGCTCCAAGCCACTTGTCCAACGCCTCCTCACTAGGAGCACAGAAGCGATAGCTCTTTTCTTCCGCAATAATTTGCATACAGTATCGTTTGCTTTTTGATATCGGATCGATCTCGACGGCGCTGATAACACTAGATAGAGGAATCAGAAGGTGGGCTGCGTATTCCTGCTCGGAGGTTAGCAAAACCATGCCTGGGGCTAGCGATTGATTATAGTGTACTTCTTCGTTCTTATAGAATGCCAGATTCTTTGGTCGGAGAACGACCCACAGCTTCTTCCACTGTCGTACTCCACCCTTGGACCTCAGGCAGGACAGAAAGCCGTGCCAAACAACACGCTCATCACCGCGATCCAAGTGCGGCCCACTGAGATGGTTCGCGTTGCGTACCATACTTGGGCTTGCCAGCTGATGCTCAGTATTCGCCGTGTACGCAACCGTGGTAGCATCAACTGTACTCTGACCGTCTGGTCGAGATATGGAAAGGGATGAAGCACCACTGAACCCAGCAGCCGGTGCTAGTATGTCCGAAAAATCAGAATACGAAGCTAATTCATTTCCAGAGTAATCAGGGTTCTGCACTGATTGACGTTTGATGTCCGGTATTCGTATTCCATCTCTGGTTGTCGAAGAGTATGACGGTACATCAATTGGCTCCGGCGAGCTAGACACCAATCTGCCTTCTTCCCGCCGTTTCATATCTTCTGTACTAAGTGAAGGTCTCTCGAATGTTTGGTACGGAGGAATGTGACCGGCTGGACTGCCAAGAACCATATTCTCTTCTTCTTCTATACGTGCTTCCCGTCGAATGAGTTCGACCCATTCCTGCACACCTACTGCTGACTCGGCCTGTAGGTGATAGTTCCGTGAAGGTGAATAAAGGCAAAAGACGTACTTGCCTTTATGTTTGGGATCCTTTGAAGGAGCAACAGCCGTGAGATCGGATAAGACAATAAGATGTCTGAGCTGGCTTTCGTTTGTGTCCTTGTAAATAGAGATGAGATTCGACCGAAGAACGAGGTGGATCGTTCTCCACGCCTGGGTTTGAATAGCGTCAGTCTTGCTTTGCGCGGTATCCCATAAAATCACATAATTACCTTGGTTTTGCGGGTCCTCATTTTCAAACCTCCGCTCTTCAGGACTCGATCAAACTCAAAGCTGCCATTCTGGTTGACAGGCGAGAAGGTGTCGAGGTTCAGATGACCACTCCGTACACCTGACCTAGACTGTGGTAACTGCGAGGGCAATTGAACTTCAGGACGCTGTGGGATTTGCCGCGGCTGCGATGGGGTTGCCGATAGAAACGGCGGGGAGAGAACGACGGCCATAGCAGGAAGTTTCTCTCTTCATCTGCTGTCGCGGATTTAAGCACAGGGAGGGGTTTGTCGGCCAAGCTTGCGGCAGATGTTTTGTGTCCACCGACAACAGAGCCGTTGTTCTAAGCAGGAAGAGCGCAGGGCAGTAACGATCTGTTGAAACGTGCGCCTGAAGACCTAGCGCCTAGGTGCGTGCTGCGGTAGACGTCCCTGGTTTCGTGTTTATTATAGCTTTCATCCATGGAGAAACCCTTTCACTGTGGGTTTGTGTTTCTGTAGAGAAGGTGCGAGATACTCATCATCCTGCTTGGGTGATGTGACGTTGACCTCGCCTGATGGCTTTGGATCATTCTGGCTTAATTTTCGACTGTTAATCTAGCCTACATGATCACAGACAATATTATAGACTGCTTAATCAACTACACATGAGACCGTACCTAGTCAAAGAGACGGCGTAGAAAGTCATCCAGTGTCAACGAATAAAAGATCATCATTAACAATACCTGACGGCGAAATTAGGCAACAAATCATCTCTTTCACTTTGACGGAGTCTCAAAACACACCATTAGACTCCTCAGGCATCGAAACCGGGGAATGATTACACCGCCAGAGGTAGTAATTCTCAATTATCGATAGAGGTACGGCATCGTATTGTTGACGCATACCACCATTTCGAACGCAGCACATATCGGATGACCGTCTGTTGGCTGCAACTATCACACTCCACAATTACCTCAAGGACCAGATATCAAGACTCTAGCACTACAGTTTTCGTCACCTTGTTTACTTCGTTGACTACTGTATCAGACAGTGAACATACTGTCCGCACAGTCTGGGAGCAGGAATGTACAACACCCACTGGACTTTCTTAGGTGTTGAAGACTTATGATCTATTATCAGCACGTTGAGCCACGTCTATGAGCTAGGCAGTGTCATGCTACCATAGCATGGTTCTCTTATGTGGCTTCCAATATGCCCGTAGTCGATCCAGCAAAACTCGTTGGTCTACAAAGTAGCGCTGATGAAGTCCGGAATGTATGACGCCAACATCCTGATTTACGGTGATCATGATGCTGACGTGCTGAGCAGATCTGTATTCTAGCACATGTCGTAAGCCGGCGGCAATTATCGTAGGAGTTTCCGGGGTTAATTTGTAATCACACAGGATCATGGCAAAACCTCCCTCACAGACGCCCTCATTGCTACCAATGGCATCATCTCTCCGAAGCTTGCGGGCAAGATCCGCTACCTTGACTCTCGGCCAGATGAGCAGCTACGAGGTATCACCATGGAGTCCTCTGCCATATCTCTCTACTTTTCCATGCTCCGCCGCTCGATACCGGAGGCAGCTCCACAACAGAAAGAATACCTGATCAACTTGATTGACTCTCCAGGTCACATAGACTTCAGCAGCGAGGTGTCTACTGCATCGCGATTGTGCGATGGCGCCGTAGTATTAGTGGATGCCGTGGAGGGAGTATGCAGCCAAACAGTCACAGTGTTACGGCAAACTTGGATCGAACATCTCAAACCGTTGCTGGTCATCAACAAAATCGATCGATTGATCACCGAGCTGAGGATGAGCCCTGGAGAAGCGTATATACACCTGACTAAGCTCCTTGAACAGGTCAACGCTGTTATAGGGAGCTTCTTTCAAGGAGAGCGAATGGAAGAAGACTTGCAATGGCGGGAAAGAGTCGAAGAAAGGGTCAACGCCGCCGCGGTGAGAGATCAAGAAAAGGCTGCAGAGAAAGCTGTGGAGCCTACTAATGGGACCTTGGCGGAGGAAGATGAGAGCGTGGCTGTCAGAAGTACGACTGGAGACTTCAAGGAGAAAGATGACGAGGACCTCTACTTCGCTCCGGAAAATAATAATGTCATCTTCAGCAGTGCAATAGATGGGTGGGCTTTCACTGTCAGGCAGTTCGCAGCACTATACGAGAAGAAACTGGGAATCAAGCGAGCCGTCCTGGAGAAAGTCCTGTGGGGAGATTTCTATTTAGATCCCAGAACTAAGAGAGTTCTGGCACAGAAGCATCTTAAGGGCAGAGCTCTCAAACCTATGTTCGTTCAATTGGTTTTGGAGAACATCTGGGCTGTTTACGAAGCCACTGTGGGCGGTACGAAAGGAAAGGGGTGCGTGGTTCCGATCTTAATACATTGGCTGTTTATCTGGCAGCATAGCATATCGCAAGCTCTGTACAAGTCATTAGCTTATAAGCCGTCATTGCGTAGAGATCCCGCCATGATTGAAAAGATCACCAAGTCCCTATCCATTACGATTCCATCGCATATCCTCCGTTCGAGGGATCCACGAGCCATTCTCACCGCACTTTTCGCAACATGGCTTCCCCTATCCACTGCCCTACTAGTCTCCGTTATCGAACACCTGCCTTCTCCGCCAGTAGCACAAGCTGATCGTCTTCCTGCAATGCTTGATGCGTCACCTGGAACAGATCACCTTGACCCTAGGGTTCGAGAGGCCATGGTTAGTTTCAAGACGTCGAAAGAAGACCCAGTGGTGGCCTACGTCAGTAAGATGGTGGCTATACCTGAGAGTGAGCTACCGGAGAATAAACGACGAGGTGGAAGTATCTTGAGTGCAGAAGAAGCCCGTGATATGGCTCGAAAGAAAAGAGCAGAAATCGCAAAAGCGCAAGCTGCAGCGAGCGGAGAAACAGCGAACGGTGTCGCCGGTGTGACGGATACTCTTGAGAGCACGAGCATTGACGACGATGGTACAGATGGGAGCAAGGGGGAGAAAGAGCAGAAAGAAGATCCAGAACACCTTATTGGCTTCGCACGCCTCTACTCCGGTACACTTTCTGTTGGAGATTCAGTCTATGTATTGCCACCGAAATTCTCACCTGCAAATCCGCAAGCACATCCCGAGCCTCAAAAGGTTACCGTCACGGCGTTGTATCTCCTGATGGGACGCGGTCTCGAACCACTTACTTCCGTCCCTGCAGGCGTCGTCTTCGGCGTTGCCGGACTGGAAGGACATATCCTAAAGTCTGGCACCTTATGTAGCCAGCTACAAGGCAGTGTCAACCTCGCCGGCGTCAGCATGAGAAGCCAGCCTATTGTGAGAGTGGCACTAGAACCTGTCAATCCTGGTGACTTGGGCAAGATGATCAAAGGCCTACAATTGCTGGAACAGAGCGATCCATGCGCGGAGTATGAGGTTCTCGAAAGCGGTGAGCATGTCATCCTAACAGCTGGAGAGTTGCATCTCGAGCGGTGTTTGACAGACTTGCGAGAGCGATTCGCAAAATGCGAGATCCAGGCCGGCGAGCCAATCGTTCCGTACAGGGAGAGCATTGTCGGCGCCGAAGAGATGGCACCACCCAAGGATAAAGACCTGCCTAGAGGCACCGTAATCGGCGTGACCACATCCAAGCAGATTACTGTCAGGGTGAGAGTCAGGCCATTGCCGATAACTGTAACGGAGTTCCTCGGCAGGAATGCTGGTGCAATCAAGCGGCTCTACTCGGAGAAGAAGGCAGAGGAGGAAGGGACTACGGCTGATCAAGAGTTTCGGGATGAGCTAGGCGAGTATGATGACAAAGGCCTAGAAGCTGGCGCCTTAACCCTAGCAGACTTCAAGAGAGAGCTTGTGGCGGCGTTCGAGGAGGCAAAGGGCGAAAAGGAGGAATGGCAAGGTTCCATCGACAAGATCGCAGCCTTTGGACCTAGAAGAGTAGGCCCCAATGTTCTAATAGATGCCACGGGAACTGGCACTTGTCGAAGATTGTAAGTTGCAGACTTCCTCTTTCACTCCAGGTCTCACACTGATACTTCCGAAATAGCCTCGGTGAGACCCAACAACCTGATACGGACGCGGCAAACGAGCAGGACACGCAACAACCCCTGCCGGATAAGCTCACGGCTCGTGACTTCTCCGACAAGATCTCGTACGCTTTCCAACTAGCTACGGCCCAAGGACCTCTATGCAACGAGCCAATGCAAGGTGTTGCCGTCTTCCTAGAAGAAATCACAGTCGCCGCTCCCTCCGACGAAGAAAGCTCGGCGAGAGAGAAACTAGGCAGGTTGACAGGCGAAGTCATCAAAACCGTCCGCGACTCAATACGACAAGGCTTCCTGGACTGGAGCCCTCGATTACTCCTCGCTATGTACAGCTGCGAAATACAAGCATCAAGTAAGCCAAGCCCACATAACCCACTCCCATCAATATCCTGACGTTACTGTTCTACACCAGCCGAAGTCCTCGGCCGCGTCTACGGCGTCATAACCCGACGCCGCGGCCGCATCCTCTCCGAATCCCTCAAAGAAGGCACCCCCTTCTTCACGATCCTCTCCGTATTGCCCGTCGCCGAGTCCTTCGGTTTCAGCGACGAGATCCGCAAGCGCACCTCCGGCGCCGCTTCGCCGCAGCTAATTTTTCAGGGGTTCGAGATGTTAGATGAGGATCCGTTTTGGGTGCCGTTTACGGAGGATGAGTTGGAGGATCTGGGGGAGTTGGCGGATAAGGAGAATGTGGCGAAGAGGTATATGGATCGGGTTAGGGTGAGGAAGGGGTTGTTTGTTAAGGGGAGGAAGTTGGTTAAGGATGCGGAGAAGCAGAAGACTTTGAAAAGATAGAAGATATTCTTGTTTCTTGGACCTAAGTCCACGCCACAAGATGTCAATTCACCACTCGTAATTTTGAGATACATAGAGAGATGATCTGATTGTTCCATCATAACGGCCTGAGCCCAAGGACTGCAGACCCAGAGCACTTATGCATTTGGTCGTATATCAGAAACGATGGTGCATTTACTCTCCCTCCATTGACAAACAAGTCTAACATGGAAGGTAAGACGATGTATACTGAGGAGGTGTTCAAGATGGTAGGAGCAAAGGTTTTGCACTCAGATCGGTCCGAGCATTGTGTGATATATTGAACTTTTCGAAACGCTAATCCACTGCCATGCTAGATGCACATGAACGACAATTTCGGAGTGTATCTCACTCCGATGGACGACAATATATCCCTAGATCAGTGTCAGCATTTGTGGGAAATGAAGTCGATGCTACCAAGAACACTGACACAACAAATATTGTGCCCGTCATGAGGCAAATCACCGGAACGCCTTCGCTATGCGCATCTCTAGATACTGATAGATAGACCATGCTCTCCCTCATGATAGTCGTCTCCTTTCAAAAAGGTTTCGCAACCTTCCTCGGCTCCGTCTCGCCTGATACCGGATCCCTAAACTCCTTCCAACTAATCGGATACATAGCATTCCCAGCCTCACTCGTCGCCATCACCACACCTAGCTCGTTCCTCGCTGTCGACAGATAGTAGTTACTCTGATCTCCCAGACTGATCTATTCCCCCCATGTTAGCTCTTATCCAGACACTCTCTTACCTGCTGCCCTCTCCCAAAACCCCAAACGGAACAGGGAAGGAGAAGAGGGACGTACTACACAAGCCCTCACAATATCCCCAGGAAGAAAACTCGCGCCCAGAATAACCTTGTCCTTCTCCGTCGCTCGTACATCCTCTTTCCGTATCACCCCCTGGAATTCATCCGCGCATACTGTCTCTCCGACTACCAGAATCGCTACTGTAGCTTGTCGTGCCTGGATTCTTGTGACGCGACATAGAACTATAGCGTCGACTGTGGGGAGGACGTTTGTTGTGCTTGAGTGTGGGCGGGAAATCGAGAAGGTGGGAGGTGATGACTTGGTGGTGGGTTTGGAGATTGAGGTGGGAGATGGTGTTGAGGTTATGGGGCCGGCGATGGAAGCGTAAAGCTGAGAATTGTAGGTGTGAGTGCCGGGCCCGGGAGTGTGTTTGGAGATTGGACCGAGGAGTTGGCCTGGTATTGCGAGGGAGGGGAGGGCCATTGTGCTGGTGAGGTTGACGTTGTGAAAGCAAGTTTGGTGATGCTGTTTGGTAATTTTACGCGGGCTTGGCATCATCTTCATCATCATGGAATGCTTCCTGACTTTGAATTCACGCATACTTCATGACTTTGCAGATCGGACAAGATGAGGAGCTCGACGGTCCGAATTAACACAGACTCTCATTCTTGCGATTTTCATTCGAGTTATCGTCGACACATCTAGCAACCAGCAAACATTTGGCATTCAGTATTTTACTATGCGAAGATAATGCTTTTGATCAAGATCACGCGCACAGTTCCTTTTTACTATGCACAATGCATGGTAACAAGACTGCTATCAAGGACGAGTATGAATTTCTTAAAGACAGTAAGTGGCCTTGGTCTGGCAAATCATCCCTGGAAGGGACAGCTATTTGTGAAAAACTTGTTGTTATTGAAGAATTGGAGACCCATCAAAACAACCATCTTTTTTTCGCTTTTTACTCGTGTTCCTCTGCTCATCTGGCGTGTCTCCATGCTTCCCTATACGAAGCATACAATTCCATACTTCTCTCGAAGACAAGACGCTGCGATGTGTTAACAAGGTTAGCATCGTCTTTCATCCGAAAAGAGCAAGAACCGCACCTGCGGTAAGGGATGAACATACGGAAGAAGGTGCTTAGACCTTACGCTTGATGTCCAGCTTGCCGTCCCAATCGACATGGGCGCCCATGTCAAGCTCACGTTTGTCGACAATGCATTCAGTCGCGGAGGTACGGTCGACATCGCAGTTGGCTACGTCTATGAAATTTGTCAGCACCTGTCAGTTTTTCAGGTGCCTGCAATGGAAGGGGGCCCGCTACCGATATCGTCGGCCCCGGCAGTAGCTGGAGTCGAGTCAACATCAGATCTGACGACGTCTATTAATTTGGTTAGCACTCCGTATCAAAAGTCAACCATACAACAAGGACCATACTCATGAAGCCGGCCCGCTCATCATCTGAGGTTGATCCATCACCGCGGATGATCATCCACTTGTCGTTCCAGCCGAGACCAAAGCCCGAATCGACATCACGCTTCGCCATCTCTGAGATACTGATCAGTCTCGTGTTTTCTGTCGGAAGGAAGAAACCATAGGGACTATTACCCTTTGGCAGAGCTAGGACGGAGGCCGTGACCTGAAGCACGACGATGGCAATGAGGGGCTTCATAATTGATGTAATTGACTGGTGGCGGCTCAAGTCAGGTATGATTTCTAGACCGGAAACAGAGTGGTGCGATGATTTGGAGCTTGAAGTGCTATGGATTGTGGTTGATCGGAGGAAGCGGACACTGAAGATAGATTTAACAGAGGAGGAGCAGGCGCCCTTTTTATCGACCTCTCCCGAGGCTTGTTGAAGTGGAGCACACCTCATGAATCACAGTCATCCCTTGTTCATCCCAGACTTTGAGACCACCTGCAGGGGGTACGTCGTGCGCTTACCATGATGGAGTTTCGATCCACCAGGTGACGGACAGCTGGGACCATATCAACACCCATCACATTGGATGAGGCAGGGTTAAGAAAGCGCTCAAGTGTATGGGTTGGACAGGACAGAGTACTCATCATCAACCTCACGAGTTCATGGCCGGCTAACACATCCCTGCATAATCACCAGGCGCGCCGAATCCATCAACTGGGCACTTCGCCATACCGTCGCTGAGCTTCGGCGAAGATCTGGATACACTGAATGCTACGTGCGAAACAACCTAGGACGATGAACACAAATCAAGGAGCAATGGTTGGGGAGCAATAATATACCCCTGTTATAAAGGCACAGAAGGAATTCGCGGACCTGCTCAGCGAAGAAACCGTTGACAAGTCGTGATTGGACTGGATATGTTCCGATGCTTAGCTCTGTACTGTGGAGCAGATGCTGGAGCACCCCTGACCTGTCTTGATCAGCCTAGAAAAGGCGGATACGAAGTTCCCGATGGACCCTGGAGAGGCACTGATGGTTAGCTTGAGATTGATGAACGGGATCAGTCACAAGGTGTTGGTCAACATGTGGATGATTTTCGAGCAGGATCACTGATAGGCTCAGGGGCTGTTAGTGCAAGACATACTTTAGGGCACTTTCTTTGTCTGTATCAAGTCACTAGCGAAACGCTCGGTTCGTACGACCAGATCCCAATCTCACGAGTCAGCCATGATTGAAATCCAACCCCACATGATTCTGTCTTCGAATCAAAGTAGTCTGTCCTGACAGGGAGCGCTGCCTGAGTGACCGCGAAATGGTATATGTCCGAAGCTTGTTTTGTGTAACCCGACGAAGAAATTCAACAAACAACGCTACCAATGATTCGTGACGCTAATCGTACTGGTTCTACTAAGTTAGCTACAGAATGAAGATCTCCTAGCTGTCCCTATGCCTGGTACGTCCGATGCACTAGTTTCTCCACCATCCCTTTCTTTCAGAGATCCACCGAGATCTGTGAGTCTGCCCTTCTGGTGCATCGCTCTGCTCTACCCTCCAGCGCTAGTCAGAACTTGCTTTCTGATATATCACTATATGCGGATCGTCAAGCGTGGCCCACTTAGACCCTCAATTTTTCTGTCTCCTGGTTCGTCGATCTGCCCTACCCTCTAGCGCTCGTCAGAACTTGCTCTCTCATGTACTCATACGCTCCTACCTTCTCTTGACAACAGTGCGGGGGCTCTTAACATGGATCTCAACGGGAAAGATGTAGAAGAAGCCGTGTGGGAAGAACATCTCCTGAGGAGGTAGAACGATCTGAGAAAGCTTACTTCCGGTATCATCGACCCAGCGGCCGACCGAACTCTATGCTGTCGTTCGACATCAGCGTAATCTGCTAGTCAGAAGGCTCTTTTACACATGAATAGACATGTGCGGCACGGTCCGAGGCTGCAAGATTGCCGATGCGTAAGGCAGAAGGTTCGGAAACCGCATGCGGATCTTCGACAAGCCTTTCCGTATGGATTGAAAATCTCCGACACTGGCCGTTTGGCTCTCATACACTTTGATGAGGCAAAACTTCGACGACGACGACGACGGTAGCTGCTAATTGAAAGCCAAAGGAAATTGTATTGCTTCGGACTCCAAGGAGTACAGCTGGGCAAATTGATACCCGTGACCCCGCCACCTGCTCCTCGAAAGCAGCGATACTACTTAGGAAAGGCTGAAAATATCTGGTCCACCATTGCGCCAAGGCCCGGCGCCTGAGGATGGGATACCCTGATTAGACCCACAAACCAATCCGACCGGATATTGATGTCGTCGCTCATCGACTCAGCCGCTTTAAAAAGAGCATCCCATTCGTCTCGCGAATTTTTGATGTCAGGTCTGGCATTGGCAGGGAGTTTGCCAGCGCGGGCTGCTTTCTTAATATCGTCAACGCTCTTAAAGTTGGGAAGAACGTGTTTGAGAAGTTGTTGTCCGAAAGCTGAGTTCTCGCCTTTGCCAGGCTTACCAAAATCTCGCGCTGAAGGTGAGATCTGACCGTCGCCCGGCGTGTGTGACTCGAAGAACCAGGTTTCGTCACGGTCTGGTTGCGGCTCCTTCACACCCGGTTCGCAGTAGCGGTGATTGGCGAATTCATTATTGTAATCTCCGACATAGATCGCCCCATACTCTCCCCATCGATGAACGGCATCTGTGATTTTGGCCAAATTATTCATCTCTCTACGCCTTCGTGTTGTTAGAAATTCTTGACGTCGGTTGAATGCTGACAGGACTCTTCACTCCAGAAGCTCCAACTGACGTTGTCGCAGTAAGGATCGTCGTGATTCCAGAAGGCGACGTAGCCTGTGGTGCAAAGCCTGAAGCGGTCGAGTAATGTGTTTGACCATTCAAGAGGGCTACTTGAACGAGCAACTCAAGTTGGTGAGCGAATTCTGGAGATCTGACAAGTTTCCAGGAGCGGGTAAGCTGGTCTTCGCATGTCGTGCTCCACCAAAAGAATTGATACAATGAAGTATGAGACCCGAGGAGTCTATGTCGTCACCCCCAGCGGTCAAGGTAGCTATTTGAGGATGGCCAAATACTGGACGATTGCCATATATTGGGTCATACTTAGACTCATCCAAGAACTGATTTGCCATAATCTCTGAAGTGGTGGCGCCTGAGCATGCGACATTATTGAATCTCCGCTTAGGGTCTCCTGGCATTCTCTTGTCGTTCCGCATCATGAATGGATAAGAATGATCAAAGCGGATACATCTGTTGAGTGCGAGTAATTTGCTGATTCCAACCCGAGTGGCGTAGGCGTAGGAGTCTCTAAGGCGTTCTATTCTGTGATAGCTGCCTGGGTTTTGGGTGTCGATGCGACTTTGAGTGAAATCGAAGTAGCTGAGGAACTTTTGGGACAATTGGCCGTGGGTTGATTGACAGGACCACCGAAACAAAATGGATCCACAGTCGGGTGACTCGGGTCAGATGCCCTCTTCTGTACTATGTTGTTGAATCCACACTCGAGGTGGGATTAAGCATCGTCTTCTTTCTTGAAGCGCCTGGTTGATCTGCTGGGAACCCGGAAACAGCGCTGAAGAAGAGGAGGAGTAATATAGTGGCAGGGCATTGCCAACGATTTGACAGATTCCGTACCATTTTGAGGCTTTTTATAAAGGAGCAAATAGTGAGAGCGCTTATTGGTAGTATAGGATAACACATGCATTGTGTTTATAGAATCCGCTTTCACAACAATAAGATTCAATGCAGTATATGGAGAAACAGAGAAAGCAAGCCATGCCAGAGGGCATATGAATACTCTTCTCGAGTCTCAGGCACATATCTCAGACAAGTGTCATTTGTACACTATCCTGCTGTGCGAGACAGTGCCGTGAA
>JAABUP010001960.1_pt1 | contig 41650 bp, 37 predicted proteins | sample 5559201 | NCBI WGS metagenome assembly JAABUP01 (sample SAMN10711887, study PRJNA513373) | rock metagenome | isolation source: Antarctica rocks | place: Antarctica
TATCAACTATCCTAGCTCTCACATCCAGCCTCGCTCAGACACAGTCTCCCATCCTCATGGACTCAAAGCATGCCAACGGTCTTGTGGCCCTTCCCTACTTTCCGGACGAGATCATTGTGGAGATTTTTTCTCATCTACCACGTGATGGTCGACTTGCGTCAATCGCTCTTGTTTCGCGACGCTTTAGAAATCTCGTGGAGGAGTTCTTGTACCACACTGTCAATCTCAACCTCCCCTGCTCTGATGATGAGCGGACACCTTTTTCGCGGGGGGAACCACCACCTTATCACTCGCAACGTCTTTACAAATTCATGGAAAGTCTCTCCGCAAATTCTGAGCTAGGGTAAGCCTTTCGGGTCTCTCGGTTTCCTATATCTTGCGGGTAGGAGAGGCTAAAACTAATTTGCACTATACTTGTAGGCTCCACACCAAATCCTTCTCCCTGAATTGTTGCAGTAGAATCGACCATTTGCTCGATAGACGTTCCATACTCATAGGGCATTTTCCAAATTTGGAGCATCTCTCTCTAAAGTCGCCTCCATTCGAATTGTCTTTTCCAAATGGCTGCCGGATACGCTCAATCCACTTAGACTTCGGCCATTTCATGACTGACAAACACAAAATAGAGATCACAGCCTTATGCTTCTGGTTGCCTTTGCTACGCAAGCTTCATCTGGAGAATACATCTTTCTGGGCAGTAGGATCACTACCCGAGAGCCTGTTCCCTGTGCCCCCAACTTCAACTTCGTCTATCGAGGATCTTCGTTTGACCAAGAGTCGTGACACTTATCCGTGCATGGCAAGGCTCTTGATGAACATTCGGACTTTGAAATGTCTCGTGCTTGAATTCGATCTTACGTATGACGATTCTCTTTCTGCTCGCGAAATCTCCAGTAGCTTACTGAAACATAAAGACACTCTCGAAGAGCTCGTTCTCATCGCAAGCGGCGACAGCCGCATCCCATGCATGTCATTAAACGCAAGCCTCAATCTAAACGGCGGAAACTTTACCCGCCTTCGATGGTTGGCCATATCGGATTACTTCTTCGCCCCCAAGTTACTCGAACACAATGCTGTCTTCTTACCAAGGACGCTAGAGGAAATCCAAGTTCAGTCTCTCACGACCACTGACGAGTTCGAAGGTTTTACGTGGAACAGGGCGATGATGGAGTGTCTGGCATACGCAAAGTGCGACCGTCTGCCACAATTAAAATGTGTCACCCGGTGGTATCAGCCGTTGGGAATGCGCCCCAGCGACAGATTTCGAACCCTTTACGCGCTACAGACTCTAAGCGAGCTCTTCATTCAATTCGGTGTGAATTTTGAGTGGATCATGGTCCATGAATTCGAGGACACTCCGCTTGGTAGACGGCTATCGGGTGAAAGATGAATGACAATCCCGTTGAGGATGTGGCGTGGAGGCTGAGCAAAGGCCACAGCGGTTTGCATGTCGATAACCATCTCTAGAATCGTGATTTTCATGCTATCTCTCTAGATAGTCATCCCAAAGGCATTATTCTGTTTGATGAAAACCAACCCATTGCTTGATAAGACCAGTAAACTGAAGGACCGCGCAGAAATCACGGACAAGCGATCTCGAAGATACCCAGTACTCCAGTTGATCATGTATTCTAAGTGAGCTTCACCGTTCGCCCTCGAAAATTATTTTGCAGCATAGGAAATGATGATATACATATTGAAACAACAAAGCAACATTAATCGGTAATGGCTCTCATAGTCCAGTGGTAGTATGGCTATCATTCGCAGTTGACCCAAGACAACAACCCTGCTGCATCAATCTCCGGATTGAACTAGGGTTAACGTCTTGCTGTATCAATGGCGTTTGATCATCTTAATCACTAATTATGCTGAGTAATATCCCGGGGCTCCGGGTTCGATTCTGGGTTCAGGCAGACTTTCTTCAAGGAAAAGGTTCGACCCGGGGATGAGTAGTGTGCTGATGGTTAATTCCAGTCTCCGTTGTGTCGGGCAGTCGCGAACATCTTTTTGCCATATCTTTTTGCCATAGCTATTTGGTAGCTCCATAAGAATGCCTTAGTGGCTGGGACTCATCACAGCGAGAGTTTTTTTTTGGGTCGTTCTTTGCAGATGTGTCCAATCCTCCTTCATTCTCTACAATGGGTTGATCTTTGTGATTTTACATGTCTAAGGCGTTGAGTCGTAATCGAACACTCTTTACGGGTCATTAAAGTTAAGTGAGACTCGCACTACTCGCACTTCTGAAAGTTTAAATCGAGACGGGACATCTTCTGGAAAGGACGAGATCATGGGATGAGTGATCGTGATGGACAACGTTGCAGACGACAGGGGGAACAACGCTGGATGTGTTCTTGGGATAAAATGAGGCGGGGAGAAAAGCGAATACTTGAAGCAGGAGGATTGAGGAAGACTTTAGTGCCGATAAGTCTCTGTTCTTGGATTCGTTGGGTTAGTGGACATTGGGTATCTCCTCTCACGTATCTAAACTCCTGTAGTGGCTAAACTGCTGCCATCATATTGATACGATTCCCCTCCGCATGATAGCATCTGCAGCGATCTTCGCTGTCCCTTTCGTATTGAGGATTCGAGTCCATCCATGTTTCTTACTACATACTTTCCCCAAGCCCCAACAGGGCTGTACTGATGCCGTTTTGAGATCCATGTTCGGTACCGTTCAATGAGATCACAATACTCCAAGTGGCATGCTGGACAACAGCTATAGTGGTCTGATCTTCGTTCAAGGTGTTGTCTATGGAAGGATGACATCTAACAAGCCATGAAGTGTTCTCGCAAGCATAGGAATGTAGAGAAGCAGAGTTTGATGATGCTTCAAGAGAGATTCCTCTCGGGATTCTTGCGATCGATCGTCCGCCTGAGTAGTTTCCCGTCCTCTGCTCTGACAGCGTGCACAATCTCTGGCTCATGCCGGAGCATGTGTTCAAGCTTCAACTCGTACTCTGGCCCAAGGTCTGCCAATGAGTCGGCGATCTTTGCAACGGAGAATTGATCATCCGTAGGGTCATCTTCGCCTTCGTGGTTGGGAAGCCAACCCCAGTCAAGACTATCGTCAACATGATAGCGGTCTCCGCTGATATCTTCATCCACAGGAAAGAAGTCGTACACAATCCAAACCCCTCGGGCTCTGCCAGACGTCACATCTGACACGACCGCAAAGCCAGTGTCCTTCCACCTCGATTTATCCGCCATGGCAGCCCCTGGGTCCTTATTGTAGTCACCATCATAGTACATAAGGGCTCCTACTTGATGGAACACATGGAATGCGTCTTGATTGTAGTCATCAGAGTTCGTAATTTCAGTAGACTCCTCGGATAGGCTTGGGTTCAAGCGTCGGCGGAGAGTCTCATCAAGATTAGGCTCCACGTTGTCGTTGATGCCTAGGACATTGTGAAGTAGCAGGTGACGAGTGTCTTTAGTATTCTCGCAGCTTTCGCGTGGCTGTAGGCGTTGACCAAGGGTGACTTTGTAGGTAATGTCTCGACTGGTCCCTATGACAGGAACTGGTCGATTCCTGTGCAGATATCGGTCGTGCAGCCAGGTGAGTTCGCTCGTGTCACTGTAATCGGCGTTCTGGAGTTTCAGCAGATACTCGCTACGCGATAAAGGTGGCTGACGTTCAATTTTAGCTGGCTTTTCCTGACGTGCGGCCCACCAGTCATGGTATTTTCTACGATCGATACTATCAGGAAAGACCTGCCAAAGAAGTTTGCCATAGCTTTCAACGTCTTGAATTCTTGAATTTTTCACCCTATGTTCGAAACCCTCAAACTCCTCAATCTTGCTAGCCTCCGCTTAGGAGAGTTGGACCTTACTAAATGAGCGTGGCACGACAGACATCTTGATCTCTGGCGATGAAACAGCAAGAGTGATTATGGCCCTAAGCGATCAGCAGCGCAAAAGTGTACAAAGTTGAAAGGCTCTGACGGATAGGAATAATGACTCACTTATTGAGTGGTCTCTTGGCAAGAATAAGCAAAGGCTTGACTTCACTAAGACTCCAGGAAGAGCACTGTTCGCGCGTTTGCAAAGTAGGGACCAAGGCTTTTTGTGTAGGGGATACACTTCGATCTTGGGAGAAGGTTTCTGGGAGAGTAGCTGCTGAGCTTGAAGAAAGATGACGTGCGAGTGCAACGGCACGCTAGGCCTAATCCGGTCACGGTGTTGAAACCTTGCTCCGATGATAATCAGCTTTTGAGGGACACTACCAAGTAGTGAACGGCATGTGACAATATAACTTAGCCTTATACGGGTAGTTGAGGTAGCCGAGGTAGCTGAGTATTATTTCAGACTTTTGATATCTAAATTCTATAAGAATACAGACACATTAGGCATACAAATATGGAATTACGATATATTCGGACATTCGCTTTAGAGATTAATGAAAGCAGTGAGTTAGTATTTCGACACAGTGCCCTCAAGTCAGAGGTAAGGCCATCATTCACACGCTCTACTATAAAAAGTACTATTAAGCTACGTTTATTTGGATACTGGGATAAAAACATAAGGAATAGATTGGTTAATTAGTTTGAGAATGTATTGGGAATGAATACTAGGCATAGCAGCGGCAGTCTTCTCAAGCCAAAATCAGTGAAACATACTTGCAGGTTAACCGTTCACACCAATCTGTAGTCGGGATAAATCTATGTCCTTTTTAAGAAGTAAAGGTTCTTGATACGGAAATGTCTTTTGAAGCCGGGGAAAATCCCTCAATTTCATTAAGTAGCAAGGGCTTTTACCACGGAAGCAGTCAATGTCTTGGCATATCTCATACTCGGTAAAACAGAGCTATGGCTTCATAATTGGAGAAAAGGGTGACCATCGACATGAAAGCCTCGTACTACTCAAGAGCTTCCAAGGGCTTGACGTCTTTATTGAGGGCCCGTCTACGTATTCGTTTCCCGCAGAAGTGATACCCCAGGACTTGGATGATGAACCGGAGGCTGTGAAAATCTCGAATGGCTTACCCAGGATGATACACGTGTGGGTTGGAAATGGCAGGGACTTAGTACATTGCAATACGGGAGCCACAAATCCAGAATGGGATCGATTTGTGGACTTCAAGGCTATTTGGGAACACGCTCGGACTGTCCGTTTCGGTGGATATGGTAAACTCATATCAGACGCGCTGCGAAAATTTCGAGAGATTGAGGGTCAAGAGCTCCAGAAAGCAGAAAAAAGCCTCAACGAGAAATACCGAGACAAGTCAACGCCAAAAAAGGAACGATCAAAGGCTAGGGCCGCTGCGAAGATTGCCGCAGCGCAGTTGATGCATCGAGATGAATTGTATCAAGATCGAAACGAGAGAGGACAGGCATACCAAGGGCATGATTTTGTCGCAAGAATAAAGTGTCGGAGCTGTGAAGCTCTATTTCCTTACAAGGAATTCTTGGAACCAACAGAAGAGGAGCACCGCAGGGAGGTGATGAGGAAAACAGGCAGATTTGCAAAGGCAGACGAAAAATGTGCAGAGGCTGCTACAAGCCTAGCTTGTCGAACGTTGAAGGCAACCGCGAGAGAGGGAGATCAATCTTCGGATTCAGGGACGTATCGCTGACATTACCAATATCGTGTCAGTAGCGAGGCCCCTAGACATTGTTCATATATCATCATATCAGAGGCAGCTACGAGCCTGGAATGCCAGACTTTGAAGCGGGAACGTCGGTAGTGCAGACATGAATGAGAATTTCTTTACCCATCCAAATAAATTGGACCGAGAATCAAAGCTTGTTACCCCCAGCATCACGCACGCTTCTATGTACCCTGCTGTAGTAGAGTGAGTGATAGACAAGATGTGCAGCCCATCAGAGACTGATCCGTTGGATGTACCGGCTGCGTGCTCCTGACTCCCGCGCATCGAACCCAAGTCTGGTACCGAACTCCATCATCCAATTTCTCACGACCCTATCCCATCCCAGATACTAGTGCTGCCCTCAATGCCCAGGTTTCCTGCCTGATCTTTGTTCATTGTACCCACGACAATGAAAGGATGGTCTTGAAAAGGTGAAAAAAACTGTAGGAGACTTTGCGGATGATGCTGAGAGTGTACAAAAATACCGAGCGAGCAATGGATGGACGTCTGGGCGTCAGTAGAGCCCGCAGGACGTCTGATTTTGCGCTTTTGCTATGAGATACCAGCTCGATCGGTTTCTTCCCCTCGGCATTGAGTGTCTGAATATCAGCACCGGCGGCAATTAGCGCCTCAATTACTTTCGGTAGATTTTTCTTTGCTGCGAGGTGCAAAGGTCGATTACCGGCGGAATCTGGTGCCATTGGATTGGCCCTGTGAGCGAGCAGTAAAGGCACAAGATCTGGCATGGTCAATATCGTTGTGGAAAGCGGTGGCGATTGTGATTTCTTCGCAACAACGTTCACATCAGCGCCAGCGCGAACTAACAACTGACAGACCCTGCGGTGCTGCTTCTTCAGTCCTACCTGTAGCAGTGACTTTGAGGTGTGGGTTGTTGAGTTGAGCAAAAACTGAACAACATCGGCTCCGTATTTTGCAAGTACTCCGTCTAGCATCACTTGCAGAACACCAGGCATGTTTTGTTGTACGGCAATTTCGTTGGCTGCTGTTATCTCAATTCCTTTTTGTATGAGCGCTTTGGTGATCAGCCTTTGTCCTTCATCATCTTTCGGAGAACTGAGTAATCCCTCGATAGCATTTCTTCCGCTCCAGGTGCGCACATTGGGGGCGCACCCAGCTTTGAGTAGTAGATGCGCAACCTCATAAGTACCCGGTCGGGACCAATGTTCCTCATCATGGTCGTATACAGCCTCATATAACGCAAAATGTCCCAGGTTTACGGTCTGAAGATCCAGCGACGCTTCATGCTTTATCAGACGCTTTACAGTCTCGACAGATCCTCCCCGGGCTGCCAAAATCAGAGGGGTTAGCCCATGAAGATTTTTGCTGTCGACGCCAGCTCGTCCATGAGTAATCTCGTCTTCGACAATGTCCGCAAAATCGAAGTAAGCTGCAACAAGAATGACTGACGCGTCTCTGAGGGTGTCCCATCTCCAGGCCATCATCCGTTGCCACCTGTTGAATCGTCCGGACTCGGCCCATCCGAGATGCGTTCTGAATAATGTGTACTCTGTCCTTTGGACAAGTGCGGTCATACTCCCCTCAGGCGAAGCTGTGCTAGAGGACAGTGCCTCAAGTATCAAACCTAGAGTCCTGCCAGATCCTGGCCGTCGTTCGAAGAAGCAGAATAATTGAAGCCATTTTACAAGCAGTGCTTCGGATGACGCAAAACGATTGAAGAGAACGACACATTCGGTGTCACGGAGGACGCCTTCATAAGAAATGTGCTGGTACCAATGTACCGAGCTGTACTCAAGGAACTGGTTTTCTTCCAAGTTGGTATGCGCTTCGAACTTATGATATGCCACATGGTGGTCGTCAGCATCGCAAATCTTAACATAGCTTCTGTCATCATGACACAAATACGAGAGACATGCCTGAGCAACGTAGAGATGCGCGGAGCAGAGGTCCATTCGCAGCTGGATGTGGGTTTGCTGTGTCAGCAGAAAGTCCTTGACTGAAGCATGCGTAAGGTTGACAGTGTCGCTTCCGCTGTCAATCTCAATGAAAGAGCCGCAAAATTCCAGGAGGGTTTCCCTAAAATTATGATTTCGTTTTTGTGCGTCATAATGCCTCTCGTTTACGTCGATGCTAATAGCATAATCCAACTCTGTCACAGTCAAAGCTCGAAATCCACAAATCATCCACTTCAGTACTTTCAAGACGGTCTCCTGCATTTGCGGCGCCATCTTTTCGATGTTGTCAAGTGTCCTCTTGTAATACTCATCTATGTCTCTAGGATATTCCTGAAGATCCTTGATGATGGCGGCGTCGTTACCGTGCAAGCACAGCTCATTTAGGTGTTCTGCCATCATGTGCACCCACAAGAACATACCTCTCGCTCCGTTTGACAAAGTTTTGGTTATCTGTTCTTGTAGATCTGGACTGAGTCCAGGAGCTTGATCACTCATGCCCTGAACTTTTTGTGAGAGGTACCCCTCGATATCAGCTTTGGTCGCCTCCTCCGTGATTTGAAAATGGGAAATATTGCCTTCAACAGTAGCGCGGAGTCCGTTATTGATCTCAACCGTTCCTCTGCTTATGATGGCCACTTTGTAGAGGTACGTAAGGATATCGCATTCTCGAAGGAAATCCCGTTGGTCTTCACTGGAACATTCGTCGAGTCCATCTATGATAAGCCAAGTAGGACACGCCGGGTCATGAAGGCCTTTCAAAATTGAGCAGGCGTGGGATATTGTGGAGGATTCACCTCGCTTCAAAGGGTTCACATAATGTGTTGCTTCCTTCTTTGGGGCTGTCTGCAACAACTGCCAAGCCAATGTCCGGAAAATGCCAAGGGCAGTACGCTTCCCTTCGTCCTGAGTCTTGCAAAAAAAATAAGCCGTTCGGTATGATTGCTGTTCCAAAACGCTAATGAGCTGTGCAGAGACGTACGTCTTTCCACATCCAGCTCGACCAGTGATCCAAAGTAGCCTTGGTGAACCAACGCCTAGACTTAGGAACGAGGAAATCGTCGGGTCATTTTCGATCCATGTGCAGGACCCTGGCAGCTGTTTCTTCTTAATTTCGCGAAAGTCCTCTTCAGTAGGTACATGTACGAGCCAATCGCACAGATTCCTAAAAGTCTTCAGCTCTTCATTATGGTTCCTCTCCGTGTTCTGTTCTTGGAGTATATCCCCTATCGTATCCCCCCGTTTTTTAGCGTCGTTGATAGCTGCCAGACGGACTTCGTCTTTTGCCCGTTTGCAGAGATATTGGATGGTATTGATTCTGGTTTCGGCTTCCTCTTTAAATTTCCTCCAGCCACCGGAGCTAAGTGCTTTGGTACCAAGTTTCAGTCGGTTCACAAACCTTGGTTCTTTGTGATTCTTGAAAAAGTCCCGGGTAGATCGACAGAATTTGAGAAATTCGACAAACACCTTGCTCAAAGCTTCGGTGACACGTTTTGGGTCGAGTAAGATAGCCTCATATTCTTGTAGCAGCTCTATTGTCGGGCTGAGGTGATTGAGAAACTTAGCAAAATCATCGAGGTATTGATAAAAGTTTTCTACTGCCTGCGAAGCGCGTCAGAAAACACAACTGAATCTAGGCCTGGTGGAATGTACCACGAGTATCAGACGCACACTGCCCCAGACTAAGGACATGATTCCGTGTGGATCTGCATTTGAAAACGTGTCCAATGCAGGGCCAATCTTCCTCAGCGTTTGAGCGAATGGCTGGAGACTGGACATAATATTGCGTGTTTTGCTGTCTTGAGCATGGCGGTTTTCCATCCGCTTCATTTCGTCGATAAGATCTTTCGACGAGCATGAATTGAGTATGTCTCTTTCTTCGGACGACAGATCATCATCCTTTAGATAGTTTGTTTTTGTGATGGTCCATGCATCATTAGGAGGGGTCATAGTCGCGGCCGTGTTATTGTTCAAGTGCCTGTAATTGGTCCAATTGGCTGATGATGTCCACGGGGGAGGCTGTGGACGATAATCAGTGGTAGAGTAGTCCAAACACACAGCTCATCTTAAGATGGCTTTGAGATGGAAAAGAATCGATGCATCCTCTAGTCAAATAGCTGTCAGATGCTTCGAGAACCACAATCAGCACCTCGAAGACCATCGTTGAGTATTGAAACAATGCAAGGCTGTCCAGCCCTCGGGGCGCGTACGATGCAACCTTCCGTGCATCCTGCACATTGGTGGCGCCCTCCATCACACGCTTCCGCAGTTCCTCGCAGAACCGCCTGCGTTCCTGCAGGCCTTGGGGTTGCAGGGCTTATAATCCAGGCATCTGTGACGGTAATTTGGGCCATGATGATTGCGAGTTATGACCAATGTCGAACATGTTCACGGCCAACAAGCAAAGAAAGCGACCATGTGTAGAAGAAGAGGCAAAAGGAATTAGATCTTCATCGTCCCCTGTAACACAGGACCAATCAGTCGTAAGAATCCGAAACGAGGCCTAGACCATTTTAGCGATGCCAATAAAAGCAATGCGTGCATCCACATCAAAAGCAGATAAAACCAGACTTCAACCATCTTTGTTGGTCAGTATTTATAGTCTCTCTGTTCGAGGCTACGCTGTTATCACAGCCATCTTATTTTTCGCCCCGTTCCGACTGATTATAATTAGTCACATTGTTCCGACTGACAGGTGCAGCCCATGCGGAATAAGATCCAATGGAATACTTCAGATTGTAGAATGGGGCTGCAATCTGCATCTCGACAGCCTTTGCTCCCAAGTCCCATTGCATCAATCAACTCATCGTTTTGATGTGTCTCCTTACGTTTGGAATATGCAATCGCGATGACTGGCTCTGAAAATTTAGGGTCGAGGGCTCTTATTTAGCAACGATGCCTCGGGTGCTTTCGTTTCGGGAGCTTTCGGCCCCTAGGAACGGCCCGTCAAATTTCCGGTATGCAAGATGAACTTACCCCTTTAACGTACGAACGAACGATCCGGCTATGCATTCTCTAATACCCTACGATCCTGGCTTCTGCCGGGAAAGGCTTCTGAACGAAAGTGTGGTGTTCCTTGATATACTGATACTCGAGCTAGAAGTATTCAATGCTCACAGGATTGATCGGGGTACAAAGTCATCCAGCATGGCAGAACCATACTCTGTGTCCCCAAGCGCCGTCCTCAAAAAGGGACCCCGAAATACGCAAACTGGAAGTTCAGGCAACAAGGCCGCTCAGAATTCCACCGCGGTGGGTTTAAGTCCCGTACAGGTAGGGAATTGATAGCCAGACTATCCGGCAGCTGGACCAATACCCTCGCTTGTGCTCTGATTGCATCAAGTCGCGCAAGAATTGAACCCAGTCATAGCTTCAAGACTAGGAACGAAGTCCGACTAGCTGTCTTCAATTGTGACATGCGTCCCTTCTAAGATTTCTAAACCCTATAAATGCCTGTGGGGCTAGAGATAACAGACAACATTCTTAAACTCTCCTTAAAGGTGAATCACAGTGAAACGTCGAAATGGGAGATCATACTATCTCCAAAACTGTGAGGAGGCAGCCCTCTGCTTTCCATGGTTGCAGGAAAGCTACAAAATACAGGTTTCTTTCTCAAATACAAATTACTCAGGTCGTCGAAGCATGATGTACTCGGAAGTCGAGTAATTTAATTCGGGTCTCTACAGAGCGTGAGACTTGCTCAGCGTGAGTAAGAGCTTCAGGGATAGCCCACCAGTTCGGAATGATGTACACTTTTTCGGCTTTATATACGCTAAACAATAAGCAGATGAAGAATAAACGCGCTTAAATTGCCGTGTTCAGATCTTTGGAGTTTGAAACTCCGGCACATGCTCTTTGCATATCTCCATCGACCGATCCCAGAAATGCCCGGCAAGTGCCTCGCTACCTGCCGCTTTCCCATCAGTTGCGCTATTGACATACCCATAAGGCGTGAGATGTTTGCCACTGACATCCTTCTCTCGCACTTCATCCGATGCTGCCGCATATAGCATATCGAGCGCGCCGACATCCTGGGGAATCTTAGGAGTCACGTTAGCATTGATAGGACTCCATTCCGTCTAGATAAACGTGACTAGGTACACTTACCGCAACAATAGTATAGACGATCCTCTCCAAGATCTTAGTCAAGCCACTCTGCAGATCCAAATTCAAACCAGTCGAGACAGTACCGGGATGAATCGCATTACTCCTGACAGCTTTGCCCCAAGCCGTCTTCCTCAAGCGGTGATTGATCTCCGCAGCGAAAAGTACATTACACGTCTTCGAGCGTCCATACATAGGCGTTGTACCCTGCCACCATCGCTCAGGACGGTTGACGTCCAACTCTTTATCGTTTAATGTGCAAAGAATCATTATCCGGATGCATGCTGAAGCCTGCAGATGCGGTAGACACGACCCTTACATCCCCACCCTCACCAGCTTTTGAGGCTGCTTTCTCAAGAGCAGGCAAAAGCGTGACGGTGAGAATAGAGTGAGCGAGATGATTGATTGCAAACATCCATTCCAGACCGTCCTTGCTAGCCTGTGGCTTTTCGATTATGGCGCCAGCATTCATGAGGAGTATGTCGAGCGGAATATCACGACTGAGGAAGGATAGGGCTGTTGAGTGTACTGCTGAGAGTGAAGAGGCGTCATAGGGCAAGAAGTCGAGATCTGCGTCGGGGTTTTCTGAGCGGATCTGTGCTATGGCTTCTGAGGCTTTGGATTGGGAGCGGCAGGCCATTCAGCTGGATAATGGTTCAGTCGCATTATTGATCATGTCCTCAAGGTAAATTCATCAAAGTACGGCTTACACTTTAGCACCCCGATGAGCTAATTCCTGCGCAGCGACTTTACTGATGCCGCTGTTTGCGCCTGTGATGAGTGCGACTTTGCCATCTAATCTAGGCAGGGCTGATAGTGTGACTTCTTTGTGTCTTCTGTTGAAGCAATCAGTCCATCTGTCATTACCAGATGCGTACTCTGAGAAGCTAACATACCGATGCTACCAACCTCGCAACAGCCCGTATCCTTCTGCTTCAACCATCGCGATTAACCGAGAAATTTTAGTACAATCGTTCAAGAGAATGGTTCCTCGAGTTTTGAACATCAGTAATTTTGAGTCTTACTGCTTCGTTACCTCTATCTTCATTCATTGCCTCCTTTATACGCAGAACAAGATCGGACGAAGGTCGGATGAAGTTTATGATCTTCATGAAGCGCTAAGCCCTAAGGGCTCGGATGTCACAATCGACTTCCGCATGACTCAAGTAGCGTCGATCACAACGCCACAACAAGCAGACCTTTTTTGACTGGGCGCGAGACAGCAGGAGGTCGGACGAAGTTGGCATTCAGATCGACAGCCAGTCTACTCTAGCGTTTTTCAACGTTCCGCTCTCGCACAGGCCTCGGGGACGGATCCCACAGTCGAAGACATCGGATCGTCTTGTTCCGCTGAATTTCTCCCCCGGAGTCGGGGGACTTCTTGGCCCACGAGCGGAGTATAGATGTTCCATATTCTGGCATACGGTCTGTCTCTAGGGTTGAGCCATAGTCCGCCTAACGCGCGGCGCTGTAGGCGCAAGGCAATGGCAAACTTTTGGAGTGTCTACTCCAAACGCCGGCACATCTTTCGTGGCGTTATTCCTAGTATGAAAACAAAACATCAATCCAGTAAGGTAGGGTGGTCCAACAGCCCTTTACCTGGCAGAGCCAGTAATAAATTCCACAAGACTTCCAGACTAGGATGTTTTGAACAGCCCATCACCCTTGCGACTTATTCCGAGAGGGCATTAAGAGATATATACAAAACGAAGATCGTCACTTCATGGTAATCAATTTTTTTTGAAAAGTGAGACAAGGAAAAGAAAGGTTTCCAATCTGATCGAATACGGAAGGCTAGGGATATAGCAGTAGACATCATAACCAACCTGGAGCAAACTTATTTAAAATGTCAACTTCGTATATTCAGGATGCATGCTCAGCTGGCTCTGTTCACGGTCATATTTGCTCAGCTGCGGCGTCTAAGCCCGTTCAATGCCCGAGACACCGCATTGCTCACCTTGGCCACTGTGTCTGTCAACGTCTGGAATGACACCCTGATTGGGAACTAGGTCCGGTACCGCTACTGCAGCTAATTAGAAGAGAAAGCATACGAGATTGTTGCCTTGCGAGAGTGTTGTAGTGCTGTAGGCGCCTCCCTATGCTGCAGAGCAAGCGGATCTGCTTGCTGAAAGTCTGTCAGATGACGAAGAGCAAGAAGGACAGTGACTTTTTGTTCGATTAGTGATGTCCAGACCAGCGAATGAGTTCACTGTGCCGTTGTTACCGCCGAACAATGCAAGCTCCTGGTGTTGCTGCACGAGGTATGTCAAATCGGTCGGGAACTTCGGGATATCGTATGAATCACCTACAGCACGAGTGTACCAATCTTTGGGGAAGCGCTCGTCTCCTGGCGTAAGCACCATGCTGTTAACCGATCCGCTCAACGCGTAGAAGTACTACAGTGTGCCATGATCCAGGAAACCATTTGGTTAGGTAGCGGACTTGTAGGCGAACATGCGGAATATGAAGGCTATATTTTCTTTTTGGAGCTTAACATGCATGCCTGTAAGAAGCCTTGATGCACCCACCCGAGCGGCTAGACTATTGGAAACCCCCTTGAAAACCATCAGGTCATGCCAAGCGCTCTTTAATTAGAGAACACTTCAGAGCTGAGCTCTATACCATAGAAATGCTCAGCTTGTATGGAGGATGGCAATCGCGGTGGTCATCTACCCCCGCCGTTGTTCCGATGCTGCAGGAACAGAGTCTCGAGTTTTCGAGTATCATACAGCCTTGCTAGTACTTTAAAACTGACTTTAAAATTGACTCCCCTCTTTCTCATGAGGCTGCCAATCTTACCTTCCATTGCAGTTCGGATTGCTGTCTCATCGGAAAAAATGGTGACTTTTTGGAAGCGCATACTTCAAAGAGGCTACGCATCGACCGCCTTCATTCTCTTCGTGAGCGCCTTGACCACATTGATACCCCGATCGACTTGTGCGCCCACAGCACCTCCTCCCACGGAGAACATCACCTTTGTGGTACCAGCTGGTAGTGAAAATCATGGTAATCCAAAGCTGTTGTGTACACCGACTCAGTGGACGGACATTGTTACTTTCTTTTTCGCCAATTTTGTCGCACACGCTGCTACTGTTCAATCGGTCCCTGGCGAACCGGTTCTGTCAGTTACCATAAACATTGTCGTTGCCCTTATTTTCCCAGCATCAGGTATAATTAGAGCACTTCGTGCAATTTATCGTTTCGCAGTGTTCGCTGGCACGCCTCTAAAGACTGCCGCAAGGGCTAAGGCTCTGTGTACCGTTGTTAGAACATCCGATTGGATACCTCAGACTGGCGACGAGGTAGAGTGTCTTGGGCTCAGGACTACAGAGAGAATCGATGATGCTGTTCTAAACGACCCAGATTATCAATTTCTGGACTGGAAAGAGGCAAAGGTCAACATTAATTCTCCCTTAAGGCCCAAGAGGCCCAAGACACCTAGTGACTCAATCGATTAAGCAGAATTGAAGGTTCCGGCGCTGATCGTGAAAACCTTCGACATGGATTCATACAGAGATCCACTTTTTGTTCCTGCAGTGTCTATCCTGGCCACTCAGGGTCGAAACGTTCATGGGGTTTGCCAACTACCACCAGGATATGCGCTTGCTATTGTCCCACTGGGGACTGAGGTACTTGACATTGGCGACAACTACGATGAAAAAGCCCGGAGTACCGAAGAGCACTGTATTGAGGAGCGAAATAACGAAGACCGAGATATCGAAATACAAGAAAACGAAGGAATCGTTAATCGAGGTGACGGAGAGCAGGATGAAGAAGGACGAAATAACGAAGTGCGGAACGACGAAAATCGGGATGGTGAGAAACAGGACGAAGGAAGACAGGACAGTCAAGAGCGGGACCACAGAGACCCAGGCAATATGGTCCGGCTCATATGGATATTGAGAAATCTGCCGCTGTTACAATTGAGACAAATGCAAAAGCAAAGACGACTTGCGCGAGACATCTTACGTGCAGATCCGGCGTCTCATGTACCCCAGCTGAGCTCTGCCAATAATCTGGCGAAAGGCCTCGTCGCGATTTTTCAGAGTCTATACGCAGTAGTCACTCTCTACCGGGCAAGAGGCAATCAAATTGAGCAGTATGGCTTCGCTGCCTTCGGCTTGACCGTTTCGCCATATCTGATCATGTCGATCGTGAACCTATTTAGTACTTTACTTACCCCAGATTACCCTACGACCTACCTAGTCAAATTCGAGGCCATGGTAGAAGCGTCAAAGCGTGAAGGCGCTAAGTTTGAAGGCGTTGTTGGCTCCATTCGAAGCCGGCGTCAAATACCTGAGCTCATTGGAACTATCAAATTTGTGAATGCTGATGATGGTCGCATGCTACTTACAGTCGGACCTCGAGCGCGCCAGGGACCGTCTTGAGGGTTGCCAACGAGGTTTGTAATGGATCAAATACGGTCACCGTCACCACCCTGGTCTCGAAACCCGATTGAACGGCCGGCCCTGATGATCTCATCGTGTTTAGAAATCGATGTCACTGGCGAAGAGCGAAAGGAACGTCACGAGCTGAGGTACATTGGACGAGCAAGCGCTGCTGTGACCTCAATCTCAATCGCTATTAATGGGGCTCTGTCACATTTCAAATCTGGTCACAGCACCCTGACGCAACGAGTATGGACGATGACGTGGCTGGCATGTGGAATACTCTTCGGGTCGCTCGCCACCGGATTCGAAATTGACAGTTCTGGGAAGCTGGGGATGCTCTTTTATGGTGCGCCATCAATAGGAGGTTTCGTTATTGTAGCTCAGATGCTCAAGGAATATGGCCACTGTGTCCAGCTCTTTGGAGAGGACATATGAATATCTGCATCGCACGCCTTTGGCTGGTGTGAATTCCAGACGTGATTGCTGATTCCGGCACTGTATAATCATTCCATAGCTGCAACTGTTCTGGTCAAGGTGACGGGGCCTGGGTAACGGACGTAAAGCAACATAACGAAAGATTCAGAATCCAATGCACAAGGGTTTCATAGTTACGATCATCTCAGAGCTTTCTCTTCAGATGCTAGAGTAAGCTTCCTTCAGGTGGACAGATGGTGCTCTTCTGTATCATTAAGATGACGTGTAATATCAAAATCCAGGGGCGGCTTCCTTATGTCTTGCTGTGAGGCTGCCTCTCATTTGCCCCTTACAGAAGCGTCTGAGATATGGCGTAGGGTATCTCGATAAGACACCGAAGGGTCTTTGAAGTCATGATTGCACCTCGCCTGGTGGGAGTCGATTCTATCCCTTTTTGAGCGGTGAAGGATCGACGTTTAGCAATGACTTTTTAGTTAGCGGAATCTCATAGAACTACACAGCCAAACTTACTCCTTCCTATGAATAGATTTTATTGAGTCATTCAACTACTCAAATTGAGACCTTTTGTGGTGGTGTAGTGTGGCAGTCTTTCCGCAGATGGTCCGTCCGAGAGGGAGATTCTTTGGGGGCGGTGATTGGTCAATCGAACCTTAGCCGACCTCGGCATTGTTTTATTCCAAGGGAGACTTCAGGCATCGAACCATTCTGTACAAACACGCTTGATCTTGATCTCCCGCTTGTGACCTTCTGAGATCACGACACTTGATTCTATGGCCAGTGAATTGATGGATTCATTCGACCGCTGAGATGCAACCTCGAGGCTCAGGCAGAAACACCTGATCCCTGATGATGGGCGCTCCCAGACCAAGGTCTGCCCAGTCAGACATGCGATCAATGACCCTTCAACCTTGGCCACGGTACGTTCATATGAGGTATCTCTCTACGCGAACTCGCTGAATGGTGGACTTAGTGACCCTGTACCAAGCGGCCTGACCGACTCGCAAAAGCTCGCGTACGCAGCTTTTAACCTCGAAAAGCACGCCGAAGAAACAAAGTACCTCTGCCCTGTCCCTACCCACCCAATTCTCACTAGACAATCCCCAAGTACTGATTTCAAGAACCTAGAGATAAGATACGCCTCGAAGCCCTCTGCGCAGCAACCTACGCCCCCACCACCCCTCCACCTCCCAACCCACTCCTCGCCCAACCCCACCCAGCACCCCATCCATCTGCCTTCCGCGACGCAGCCCGCTCCATGTGGAAAAAAGGCGAGCCTATTCCACTCGTCAAGACAAGTCGGAAGACAACTCCCAACATCTTTCTTGCGCAGGACGAAACTAGCAAAATGGCGATTGCGAAACGGGCAATTGCGAGGTTGGAAGAGTATGATGCGGCGACAAAGCCGTTGATTGAGGCTGTAAATTTAGCGAAGGAGGGGAGGGGCCCTGGAGGCGGTGGTAGTGATGGTGGAGGGAGGGGGATGGGAAGGGGGGAGGGTGAGAGGGGGATGGTGGAGAGGAGTCGGGATCCTAGGCTTGCGGGGCGGAATCGATGATGGATGATGTGCAACATGCCCAGGAGTGCTGTGGGCCCGCTACACCCGCTTTTGAGAGCAAAGAACTCGGCTGGGGGGAATATCACCGCTCGAGTGACACTTATTCGAGTAGGGTAGGCAAGGGTGTGTTGCAAGACAAGACCCACGGACTTTCAAATGCAGCAAAAAACACCAACACGGCCTGAGATTAGAGAGATACGAGCACAGTGAGATCAGCACTTTCGCTCCATGTTGTCTATGCCATCGGGTTTGATAGACAGCGTTTTTTGCAGCGAAATAACCACATGCGCCTTCGTGATGGGAACAATCCGTCAAATCCACATTCCGATAGGTGGCGTATGGATCACAGCAATGTGTGCCGTCGCTTTCAGAGACGCTAATTCGAACTCAAATGCATCCATGTCCCCCAGGAAAGCTACTCTAATTGGCCCATCTTATGGACACACATTACCGTGCCGCAAATGAGCGTCCAAGCCCTCAACCATCATATCGTCCTCCAAAACTACCAACATCAGACAACGACGCATTCCCCCAAAACGCACGAACATCTCCCAACAACAGGTCCGGACTTTCGAGCGCAGCGAAATGTCCTCCACTATCATGCACATTTCTGACAACGACATTGCCTGCACGTCGGGCCCAGTCGAGAGGCTGTGCGAAGAAAAGAAAGAAAGAACGATTAGCGCATGGTCCTCGAAGATAGAATGCGATTGCATGACTTACAGTGCCATACCAAACATCCTTCAGGAACTCCGATATAGCCACCGGCTGATGCACGTACGGAAAGCCCGTACCGAAGCCAAAGCCACTGAACCCGCCGCCCTATTCACACCCAAATATATCAGCATGCGTCAGACCCTTTTAGGTATCATAGCTCGAGTGGAAAGGGAAATCCACTCACCTCCCTCAAGATCTCCTTGTATAGCCTCATCCCGCCATACGGTCCTTGAATGTAATACATCATAGTCCAAGTGATGATCTCCTCCGGCGAGAAAAAGTAGGCATCCACAACTTCGCGCATCAGGTAATAAATCCACATCGCAAAGCCTACAGGACTATCAGTCATGCCAACAGCTACCTGCAGCGGTTTAGTCTCCTGAATCAGTCGGTAGCCCGAATAATTGTTGTAGAAGTCTTCGATATTATTAATAGTGGTGTTTTCATCCGCAGTCGTCAGTCCCTCCGAATACCGTTGCAGATCCGTGACATTAGGCGGGATGGTCCAGAGATTAGAGAGCACAGAGGCCACAGAGGTGGGATTATCGCCGGCCATATAGCGAAGGATAAGCCCACCAAAATCCCCGCCTTGGATTACATAGCGGGTATAATTAAGCTGCTGCATCAGTGCGTGGAAGGCGTAGCCCGATTCCCGGGCTCCCCATCCTGGCTTCTGGGGCGCGGGAGAGAAGGCGAAGCCGGGGATGCTGGGGGCAACGACGTGGAAGGCTGGTGAGGAAGGGGAGGGCGGATTGAGGAGGCCGTCGAGGATACCGTTTACTTCCATGAAGCTGCCGGGCCAGCCGTGGATGAAGAGTAAGGGGATGGCGTCTGTGCGGTTGGAGCGGTGGTGGATGAAGTGTAAGGGGATGGGCTTGGAGAAATTTGATCTTGGTCCTGTTATGACTGTGGTCGTGAAATGATTGTATCTGTGGGGCGAGGTCAGCATTGACTCTAATCTTTTGGCCTCGCCTTCCAACAGAGGCACAGGTCTGCAGGTCCGTGATAATACGTCCGTACCTTTTGTTCAATTGATCTTGAACTTGAAACCAGTCATAGTTGTCAACCCAGTAGTCCCTGACGGTAGTCACGTTGTGTCTAGGAGGTCCACTGGCAAAGTCTGGCTCCTCCACATCTACAGTATAACGGGTAAGAGATGCTTTGGTGACTGTCTCCTCGATGAAAGAAGGAGGAACATCGATCTTGAAAGGAGCTGGAGAGCTGCCAAACGTTGCACCAAAGTTATTTGCAGAAAGCACGGAGACAGCGAGAGTTGAGATTCCAATTACTATGGCTAGGCTTTTCCGAGACGAGAAGATGGTCGCCATGACGTTCGATCTTGTTGCTTGAACGCTGGGTCAATGAAGGCCATGACTTGGCTTTATATGGGTACATGATCAATGACAAGGCGAATTTGAAAGACGGATTATTAATTCATCTCAGCGATGATAAATCCGCAAACTCAAAGCATAGCGGGCTCATCAACATGATCAGCAGTACGATGGATCAACTAAGAAACTCTGAAATACACTCAAAGGATGGCGTGATCGTAATACTGGATTGTTCAATTACAAGTATCCAATGCAGTCATGATAAGCCCTAGAGTTGAGTAATCGACTAATCAATATTATCAATCACCAGATCATGACTCAAACCATGCCGCTTCACGTCCTTTATTCTTCTAGATCATGGTTGACTTCGGAACGATCGTCTGGAATCTAATACCAAAGATTGCAATTGTGTGGCATAATGTTAATAATTTCCGTGAGTATACTATGGCGTATAACGACCGAGAGTTATTTCGCCAAGGGTACTGCCCATGTGGATGAGCGCAACTTGATTCAAAGCAGATGCACAATTCGAATGGGGCTTAGGACAAAAGTCGAGGTAAGAAGACATTGGAAATGCAAAATACCTCCTCGTTTGCAGAAGTGAAAGTCGACTCCTGGTCTGCAGCCGGGCGCACCCAAATCCCCTCAGAAGCCTGCTGGATAGAGAAACACATGAACAAACTTGAGGTTATGGACAGGTCAATATTACGTCCAAATATCGACAAAAAACGATAGCGAATGGCGGTGAAGGAGGAAGGTAAATCTCGCAAGAAATCAGCGGATCTTTGAGTCAAGAAAGGGGCTGTCGCCCGGCAAATGGAAGCAACAACTTTATTTCAGCTCTCGGAGCGACATACAGAACAGCTTTTCTTCCCAAGTTGTCAAAGCGAGCTGAAATGTGGCCGGGAAAGCGGCTGATTAGCATGTCAACAAACGAGCTGGAGAATCCCAGCATTTGTTGTGATGGCGAAGTCTCATTGAGAGCTTGAGTGGCTCAAGTCATTTTGATACAATGAGCACAGCCGCCTTGTAACCGAGAAGGCGAATTGATCGTCGTTGTGGGTCCCCGCTAGCTCGGCCTAGTGGGGCGGAAGCAGCCGAAGGTGGCGCACGTGACTAGTGGATGACTGGCGTCATTCCCAGCCATCAAATCAAAGACCAAGGAAAGCCACTTCTTAATCTCTGTAACACCCACCGACCTCCTTTCCTTCTCCATTTCTTGGGACACTGCCTCCTTAATCAATACACCGTTCTAATCAACAACCCATACAGTTGCCATTGCTCGACCTTCCGAAAACAGCAAAGATAGTCTATCAATCAATAGACTCCACAATCACAATGTCGTCTACAACCTCCGAGAGCGGCGTTGAGCGAAAGGAGAAACCTCTCAACGAGTGCGATCCCCCGCCAATTCCAATCCCCGAAGCTGACAGTCCCACGCTCCAGACTCCTCTCCACCTCCCTCGTCGACATCTACGTCGGCCCCGAAAATACCCACTGGATCCTCCACGAAAAGCTCCTCTGCCACCACTCCCCCTTCTTCCGCGCCCGCTTCTACAACAAAGAAAACTCCTCCGCCAGCTCCAAAACCTACGGCCTCCCCGACTCCGACGACCTCCCCTTCGAGCTCTTCGTCGGCTGGCTCTACTCCAAAGCCCTGCGCTACCCGGAGCAGGAAAAAGACATCGGCCCACTGCTCGATCTCTATTTCCTCAGCGAGCAGTTTCAGATCGTCAAGCTTTCGGAGGATGTCGTGGAGACGGTTCGGGCTTTCTTTCATAATAATGAGACCTATCCGGGACTTAGGCGGGTGCAATATGTGTATGCGAATACCAGTGAGGATAATCCCATGCGCGAGATGATGGTTAGCAGTATTGCGCGCTATTTGACGCTGGGGGATACGATCCCGCAGCATTGGGAGAATGCGCTCAAGAAGAATGGGCAGTTGAGCGTGGACATTATTAGGAGTATTCAGCAGTGGCATTTGGAAGGGCGGAATGTGCCGGATGCGAGAGATGCGAGTCAGGATCGGGGGAGGGAGAGTTCGAAATTGGGGTTTAGTACTGTGGAGGAAGGACACAGCATGGCTGAGCATATCAAGAAGGAAGAAGAAGATAGTGGGGCAGGGAGTCAGGTAAATGGGAGTCATTGAGTTTTGTGTTTCAGATAATTGCAGCTTGTTTGCCACATTTTGTCTGTTTTAATACAAGCGTGGAGATATCCTTGGACATGCGAGGTTCTAATGGAGAAGGTGGGGCTTTGATTTCTCTCTATTAGTAAGTAAGGAAGGTTATTTGTACATCAACCCCTTGCGAAGATCGGCATTTACAAAGTCCCTTGCATCCCACTGGAATTGCGTCCCACGGACGAAGACCATCAATTAAACAAAAAGCGCCTCGCCCAGCGAAACGACCATATTCCTTCCGCAACCGCGCTTTTCTTCCGGGCACTTTCTGCTGCCATTACCCGCCTGTCATCCTATGCCGGAAACCTTACCACCAGGTATGTACCGAGGTTACTGTCACTTCTTTCCCTGCCCACTTTTCGCGGCTTTTGCTTTTTGCTCGACACCTCTCGCAAAACAGGCGGCGCATTGGTAGTTCTTCGTGGTTTGCGTGGTTGTGGTATTGTGATTCATTTGCGTCACTGCCTGCGGACACATTGTGTGGTTCGAGTCTTCGACGTGGCCGCAAGAGAAATATGTGACGTGAGTGTGGCACATTGTCGGATGGGTATATGGCGAGATGGCTTGGTGGTTGTTCAGACACAATTGGTCATGTGTCAGATGCTGGGCAAGGCGGCGAGGGAACAGGGTGGGCGGCTTGGCCGAAATGAACGAGTGTGGTGGGAGTAAAGGCTTATCCAGGCAATTATTGAATTAACATTCGATTGAGGTGAATTGATGAGAGTTTGTGGCTTTCGAAAATGACGGATGAGTTGGACCCGGATTATTTGCTAGAGCGGTACTCGGGTGAGGAGCTGCGAGCTTCCGCTTGTTATAAACTTGGAATTTTGGCGTTCTTGTTACTTCCGCCGATTTCGGATGTTTGAAGATTCTGAGATGGACGAGCACAGGAAATGTTGTTTTCGTTGTTGTCTGGGTGAACGAGTACGTCTGCCGTGCATATTAAATAGACCCAGACTGCGCTATGCCTCTTTCGTGGCGCGACGACGTGAAGCGTTTCTAGATACAGGTCCGACCTACTCAACATGCATGCTGTCCTTGTTGAGCCTCCGATGCTGAGATTCGACAGATCTGGCAGATCTGACCAATGTGTGGAGCGACGAATCAAAGCGCCAGGAAGAATATTTAGAGTCAAACTTTACCGGCATAATGGTCCGCGGGTTGCAGTGACAGATCGGTAGTGCTGCAAGTTCAGCTTGATAGATGTAGTGGCGTAGAAAGGGGCGGTATCTGATTGGTCGAGGATATTCAGCGAGCTACGCAGCTGCAAACCATTGCCTCCCTGTGAGCGACTGGTACGCCTCCTTGTAGCGTTTTGAGATGTTTGACACGACCTCATCTGGCATCTGGACTCCTTCCTTCCCTTTCAGTCCATTCCGCACCAGCCAATCTGTGCAAAGCATTAGCGAGAGGTGGGCTTGATGCCAGCCCAATTGGGGGCGGTGGGGGACTAACCACGGAGGTATTGCTTGTCGTACGACTCCTGACCGCGGCCGACCTCATATCCATCGGCATTCCAGAATCGACTGCTGTCTGGTGTAAGCATTTCATCCACGAGAACGACGTTTGGTGGCGTGGTAGTTTCATCTAACCCAAACTCGAACTTGGTATCCGCGATGATGATACCTCGTTCGGCTGCATAAGCACTGGCGATGTTGTATATTTGGAGCGATAGTGCCTCGATCTGATCGGCGTAACCTTTGCCCACGATCTCGGCCGCTGCCGTTTGAAGCCGTCAGCCGGTGTCCTAGAGCAAGGATAGAAAGATTGTCGATGGGACTTGATTGGCAACGCACCTACAGCAGGACTGATGTTCTCGTCCTTCCCTCCCAGCTCAGCTTTAGTGCTCGGTGTCCATAGTGGCTGTGGTAACTGCTGGGATTCTTGAAGACCGATTGGGAGCGAAATACCACAGACTGTCCCGTCTTTCTGATAAGAACTCCAAGCAGATCCAGTAATGTATCCCCGTACTATGCTCTCAATTGGGAAAACTTTGAGGCGTTTGACTACCATGCTACGCCGCTGGAGCTGAAGCTCGGTAATCATTTGAGGTGGTAGCCGATCTGCTGTAGCCGAAGGAATGCCCAAAGAGACGAAATGCGTATGCAGTGTGGGTAAAACTGATTGGAGATATTTGAACCAGAACTCGCTAAGTTGCGTGAGGATGGCACCCTTCTCGCCAATAGCCTGGGTTGCCAGAAATGGAATCAGTCATTCGTTCGCCGAAGATCCAAGCATGCTAATTGAAGGTTAGGACAGGCCTACATTCGCCATGATTACATCGTACGCTGTATGGAGGTCAGACGTAGGCCAATCAATTGCGAAGCACACTACATTACCAGATATCCTATCCGTAGCCACAAAGAGGAGATGTGTCGGATCCAATTCATAGACTTCACGGACCTTTCCAATGGCTACAAGAGGCAGGCATTGTTGGAGGCCAGTCTGCGTGATTGGCGCCATCAGATGTACTTTGAGGTGATGATTGGGGTACAGTGTTGGAATTCGCAACACGTCCAGGTTGCAGGTTTGACACTTCAGTAAACTATCGATTTCTTGCAATCTTGTCGTCTGAAGCTGATACCAATCACATTCACTGTTCGAATACTGCGAGCAGAGAAGCTTGGTCTTCGACTGTCAAATGCAATGAAGACTTGACGTCTTAATTGTGGGAACCGAAAATGAAAGTCAAGGAAAGGTTCGGTCGAAGTTTCTGCTCGGTTGCGCTCGGCTTGCGCAATAGCGATGGAGATATGATTAGATTACGGAGATTAGGATAGAGGATTTGATCGGGGTTTCTCCCGATCATCTTTCACACGTATCATCTGGAAACCGAAGAGGTCCGGAATAAGATGAATATGGTTCCGATGCTCGAGAACCAATGGGAGGTGGCTTCATTAATATAACAGAGGTTCCGTAATGAAAAGATTCTTTTTGCGAACAAGTTGAGGCGATGCACCGTCTCAGCAAGCGGTAGGAATGAGATTGCCACCAAGATCGATCTGCACGTGAGTCCTACGATCTGTCATTCTCCTCAAACTTCATCTTCCAAAACCCTCTAAAGTGCTTTTCCAACCCCATTTGTGAAAGATCTTTTACCTCTTTCGGCGTCATTGTGAAAGTCATAGCTCGTAGATAGTCACTCAGTCGCTCCTCTTTGCCACTCGTGGTAACAGCAACCACACCTTGGTCTATACACCACCTCAAACATATCTCGCCTTCCGAGACGTAGTACTTGTTCGCCAGAGAAGCCAGCATTGTATCACAAGGTCCTGGCTTTGCCTTGGTCGCAGCCGTTAGAGGTCCGTATGCTGCGACAGCGATATTCTGCGATTGATGGTATGGAAGCAATTTCTCATGCTGAAGGTACGGATGAAACTCAATTTGGTTGATGGACGGCGGTATTTTGGCTGTCGCAAGCGTCGCCTCCAGATGCTTTTCTAGGTAATTAGAGACGCCGATACTCTTCGCCTTCCCACTCTCTTTCACCTCCTCCATGGCTTTCCATGCTTTCTGAAGATCTTCATCTTTTTCAGCGAAAAAGGGTGAGTGTATGAGGTACAGATCCACATAATCGAGTTGCAGCTTCTTCAAACTGTCGTCAATGGCTTTTGGTATATCGGATATATTAGTAATTACTTTGGTGGTTACAAAAAGCATCGAACGATCGACTTTGCTTTCTTGAATAGCGACACCCATTTCAGGCTCAGTATTATAGACTTCGGCATTGTCCAGATGCGTGTAGCCTAATTTAAGAGCAGTCTTTACACCCTCGACTGTTGGGCGGTCGATCCCACCAGGGGATGATTTGTACCATGCTGTACCGGTACCATAGCCAAGCTTGATTAGGATTCAGCCAGTGGTAGGCCTCACATGACAAGACGAACAGTCCTACCATAGGAATTGAAGTACCGTCGTTCAGCTTCAAATCAGGGATCTTGGCATGTGGAATTCCTGCCATAGTGGATCGCGTTGTGACAAAGTTCCTTGAATTAGTCGGACTTGGGCAACGATCACAAAATGCAAAAGTAATAAGTGATGGTCTGTACTTGGAGATACGAGACGAGGATAGTCTGACAGCAATTCTTGGATACGAAGTCGTTACTCTTACGAGCATCTTATGGTCATCATTCCCCCCTGCCTGAAACGAATTTAGTTCGCCGCTTCGGAGATAAGATATTCTAGCTTTTTGTTAATGCCCGATGCATGACGTTTTTAATACCCTATCAGATGAATTCTTGTGCTTTCATGGCTTTCTAAAGCTCCATACGATTCCATGATCCACGACATTTTGACGACGCCAAAACAGATACCATTTCCTATATATGTTACTCCGCGCCCTGTCCCACAGTCCACACCTATCGTACATGCGCATCGCCCAAATGTCCTCTCACCTTTCCAACGGCGCTATCAATGGCGCAAATAACGGCACCTTCGCAGGTGTATCATTACAAGACCTCCCCAAATCTAATACATTTACAGGAAATCTCCCGCCAGATCCTGACTTTGAGACCCCCGCAGATTCGCACAGGGCACCACGAGGCGATCTGGGACCTCGGATGGTGAAAGGGGCATTGTTTACATACGTGAGGCCTGAGGAGACAGAGAATCCAGAGCTGTTGGGTGTCAGTCGAACAGCTATGGAGGATATCGGTCTGAAGAATGGAGAACAGAACACGGAAGAATTCAAGGACACTGTTGCAGGGAACAGATTGTTTTGGGACAGCGAGTCAGGAAAAGGCATTTATCCTTGGGCACAATGCTATGGTGGCTGGCAATTTGGGTCTTGGGCAGGTCAGCTTGGCGATGGTCGAGCAATATCGCTTTTCGAATCGACGAATCCTTCTACAAAGACTCGATATGAGATCCAGCTCAAGGGTGCTGGCAAGACGCCTTACTCACGATTTGCAGATGGCAAAGCGGTTCTTCGATCGAGTATCCGAGAATACGTTGTCTCGGAAGCACTAAATGGCTTACGTATTCCTACAACTCGCGCGCTTTCCCTCACTCTCGCACCAGCCTCCCGTGTCCGCCGCGAACGCTCAGAACCAGGTGCCATAGTCGCCCGTTTCGCTCAATCGTGGTTACGCATCGGTACCTTTGATATCATTCGCGCTCGTGGAGACAGAAAGCTGATCCGGATGCTGTCGGATTACGTTGCTGAGCACGTCTATACAGGCTGGGAGTCACTCCCTGCAGCGCAAGAGGACCCATCAAAACCTGTAATCGACCGACTCCACTCTGTGCCTCGAAGCGCTATTGAAGGTGCTGAAGGGGCTGAAGAGAATCGTTACACACGGTTGTACCGCGCTATTGCTCGCAAAAATGCGCTCACCGTTGCTGCTTGGCAAGCGTACGCTTTCACAAATGGAGTCTTGAATACAGACAATACATCACTTCTCGGGCTTTCTCTTGACTTTGGTCCTTTCGCCTTTCTAGATAATTTCGATCCCAGCTATACACCAAATCATGACGATTATGCTTTAAGGTATAGCTACAAGAATCAGCCAAGCATCATTTGGTGGAACCTTGTTCGCCTTGGAGAGTCGATGGGTGAGCTGATTGGCTCTGGACCAAAAGTTGATGACCAGGAGTTTATCGACAAGGGTGTCAGTGAGGCTTTCACGTCGGAGTTGATCAAGAGAGCTGAGACTATCATTCAAAATGTTGGTGAAGAATACAAAGCTGTGTTCTTGGCCGAATACACACGCTTGATGCGTGCAAGGCTTGGTCTTATCAGTGAGCAAGAAAGTGATTTCAAAGAATTGTTCTCAGAGTTACTGGATACACTGGAAGCCTTGGAACTTGATTTTAATCATTTCTTCCGCCGACTTTCATCCGTCAAGGTATCAGAAATAGGGAACGAGGAGCAGCGAAAGGAGAAGGCTGCCATGTTCTTCCATGCGGAAGGCATGACTGCTACTTCAGGTGCCACGGAATCAACGGCTCGCGAACGTGTCGCTACCTGGCTTTCAAAATGGGCTGTCAGAGTTGAGCAAGACTGGGGCACAGATCGCGACAGTGACCGGGAAAAGGCAATGAAGAAAGTAAACCCGAAGTTCATTCCTAGGTCCTGGGTATTGGATGAGATCATCCAGCGGGTCGAGCATGGCGGAGAGAGAGATGTATTGAAGAGAGCTATGGCTATGGCTGAGCACCCTTTCGAAGACGAGTGGGGTGGAGATGGGGAGGAAGAGCAGCGATGGTGTGGGGACGTGCCTCGACAGGGGAGAATGATGCAATGCAGCTGTTCTTCGTGAAGGGCCTGTTAGTCTCAAACGTACAAGAAGTACCATAGCCATTTTTGTTGCAACAGGGCCCGCATATGTAAAAGAGTTACGATTTTCACGGTCATCTAGTACGAAAATTGGAGGACGTTTGACTTTCTATCGAATACCCACCATTTATGCAACCTAAGCCACTTACTTACTGATGCCGGTTTCGTGCAGAGTTGAAAAGCCTTTGACCATTTTCAGATATCAAAATTCTAGGCCTCCACAAAAGGTAAAGCCAAGAACAAACTACTGTAGCGCGGAGCTTCCGGTCTAACATACAATTGTGATGATGCACATGACGCATCTCAGCGATATAATCAATTCAAGCAGTTCAAAGTCAAATATAATTCATTGTGTTGGTTGAACCTTACGCCGAACGCCGTTCGCAATGTAATCTCACTCCCTGATCCAAGGATTGCGAGCGACTGCGCGAAAGACACGGTCCGATGTGACGACATCGGCCCCTCTAAATTGGATTCTCGCGCACGACACAACCAGTAACTTACCTCACATTAGCAAAATCCTTCGCTATGGAGTCCACGCAACAGATCAATGGCAAAGCCGCTTTGCATCTTGTCAATAGGCTCAATGAGAGCCGGAGTCCGTACGTAAGTCCTCATAAGGTCAGGTGAAGGCCAATGAAATGATCATGATAGCTGAGATGTTCGCCTGTAGGTTCGAGGACACATGAATAATCCAGTGGCATGGCAGAACTGGGGCCCAGAAGCCTTGGCCTTAGCCAAGCAATACAATCGACTTCTATTCGTGAGCATTGGCTATGCAGCGTGCCATTGTAGGTTCGCCCAGCGTCTGTCAGGGATTCTTGAGTGCGGACGCTGAAAATATCTAGGGTGTCATGTCATGGAACGCGAAAGCTTTGAATCCCCTGAGATTGCCGACCTCCTCAATGAGTACTTCATTCCGATCAAGGTTGACCGTGAGGAACGACCTGACGTTGATGCTATCTACATGAACTATGTCCAAGCAACGACAGGGTCGGGCGGATGGCCCCTCAACGTATTCCTGACCCCAGATCTGGAGCCAGTCTTTGGGGGCACCTACTGGCCTGGTCCGAACAATTCGATGACGGCAGTGGGGACTGCAGTCGCGGGGACAGTAGGCTTTCTAAACATACTAGAAAAGATGAAGGATGTTTGGACGCTGCAGGAACATCGATGTCGGGAGAGTGCGAAAGAGATCACAAGGCAGCTGAGGGAGTTTGCGGAAGAGGGCGTGCATAGCCACGGTCATCAGATGGGCGAGAAAAACGAAGGCGAAGGCCTAGACATCGAACTTTTGGAAGATGCATATCAGCACTTCGTCAAGAAGTATGATAAGATCAATGGAGGATTTTCGAGTGCGCCAAAATTTCCTACACCTGCAAATCTAAGCCTATTACTGAGATTAGGGGAATGGCCTCAGACAGTGAGTGACATTGTTGGGGAAGAAGAATGCAAGAATGCTGCAGCGATGGTCGTCCACACCCTACGGAAGATGGCCAGAGGAGGCATCAGAGACCAAATTGGCTACGGCTTTGCGCGGTATTCCGTGACAAGAGACTGGAGTCTTCCACATTTTGAGAAGATGCTGTACGACCAATCCCAGCTGCTGGACGTTTACCTGGATGCCTTTTTGACTACTCAAGATCCTGAGATGCTTGGCGCCGTGTATGATATTGCAACTTACCTTACAAGTCCACCAATGGCTGCTCCGAACGGGGGTTTCTTCTCTGCAGAAGACGCGGACTCCCTTCCATCACCCGCCGATACCGAGAAGCGAGAGGGAGCATATTATGTATGGTCCCTTAAAGAATTTTACGACGTCCTAGGCGAGAGAGAAGGGGACATCTGCGCCACCTTCAACGGTGTCTCAGAAGACGGCAATGTATCTTCGGAGAATGACCCTCATGACGAATTCATCAGCCAGAACGTCCTGAAAATCACATCCACTCCGAGCCTCTTAGCCAAAGAATTAGGGATATCCGAGGCCACCATCACCGAAACTCTGAAGTCAGGTCGTCAAAAACTCCGCCAGCACCGAGACAATCACCGACCGCGGCCAGCCCTCGATGACAAGATCATAGTCAGCTGGAATGGCCTTGCAATCAGCGCCCTCGCCCGCACCTCCGCAGTCCTTGAATCCATCGATCCCCCCAAATCCTCCGAATGTCTTAAAGCCGCCATCTCAGCCACAGGTTTCATCAAAAACGAGCTTTGGGACGCGGGATCAAGGACCCTCTACCGTGTGTACCGTGAAGGCCGCGGTTCCACTGTTGGCCTTTGCGACGACTATGCATTCCTGATTCACGGCCTCATTGATCTCTACGAAGCCACTTTCGACGACACGTATCTCGAGTTTGCGGACGCGCTCCAGCGCCGTCAACTCGAGCTGTTCACTTCCTCAGACTCGCGGGGTTTCTACACGACACCCTCACCCCATCCCCCAGATCTTCTCATGCGGTTGAAAAGTGGTATGGATAATGCCGAACCCTCATCCAATAACATCAGCGCACGCAATCTGTATCGATTGAGCGCGCTGTTGGAAGACGCGTCGTACTTTAAATTAGCAGGTGAGACTGTCCAGGCGTTCGAAGCGGAAATCGAGCAATTCCCGTATTGTTTTGCTGGCATGCTAGGGAGTGTGGTCATGGGTAGGTTGGGCTTGAAAGCTATTGTCTTGACGGGGAATACTGAGGAGGCTTTGAAGAAGTTGAGGCTGAAGGTGAAGCCTAATGCTGTGGTGACGAAGCTGGGGGGTGGGAAGGGTGCGTGGTTGAGGGGACGTAATTCGTTATTGAGGGCAATGGATGGGGAGAAGGATGGGGTGATGGTTTGTGAGGGTGGGGTTTGCAGGGTGGGAGAAGAGTATTTGTGAGTTGGCCGAGGGGAGTTGGGTGCGACATGCGGGAATGTGAAGCCAGGGCGGAGGTTTTACAGGTTGGCCAGGGGAGTTGGGATATGACTTGCAAAGGCGATGTGGATATGGGACATTTATTATGAGAGGACAAGAAAGATCAATAATGCTGCAGCACATTCGGGTAAATACTTGAAGCACTGAGGAATAACAGTCAATCTGCTGGAAAGTTTCGATGCTTCAATCAATTATGAATTCTAGGGATTTTTACCCGTTGTACTTGATTTTTTGCGGCATTGGAAGAGTTCATACACTCCTCTACTTACCCCAAAATCCCTTAATTAATAACAACACTAAGGCTTTCATTCCGTCATACTTAACTCTCGTAGGGATCGTGACCATCGTTATCTTACATTACCAATTCGACTTCCCCTAGATTCTGACAACATCAGGGGGTTTGAATCGTCATGCCTACTCCGCATAAGCCCTATACACCACCAACCCCTCCTCCGCCTCCAACTCCACCGCAACCCCCCACCCCACAAAAAACACCCACCCCTCCTCAATCCCAAACCCCTCCCCCCCAGCCCTCATTTCCCCCTTCCCCCCCGTCGCAAAAACCACACTCGGCCCCCCCACCCCCTCCCAAACCTCCCTCTCCCCCTTCCCCAACTCCGTGCACAACATATTGAATTCGCTCGTCGGCGGTGCGTATTCTATCGTCTTTCCCTGCTTGCCTTTCTTACTCTTTGTGGCAGGTAACATAACCTCCTCGGCACTATGCGGTGAGAACGTCAGAGATTTGCTGAACATTTCAATGTTGTTGCGGTCGGGGCGGGGGCAGAAGCCGGAGTTGAGGATGTTGTTGGAGCGGGCCATGCATTCGACTATGTTTCCGGAGAGGTAGGCGTGCGGGGCGTCGGCGGGGATGTAGATGCCATCTCCGGTATTCAGCGTTAAGAAATTCATTGTGCTGGGGTCTGGGGGTTAGTTAGGGGATTTTGGGGGAGGCAGCGAGGGGAGGGGAGTGGAGAGGCGTACATTAGAGCGACGATGGTACCGGGGTCTGTGGTGGAGTATTGGGATTGGAGGCGGGGGAGGAGGTCGAGGATGTAGGTTTGGGTGCCGTAGTTTGATTTTGGGAGCTTGGAGAGTTCGAGCTGGCATTCTTTGATGCTGTCGTCACTGCTTTGGAGTATCGTTTGTACTATTTTTCGTAGTGTTTCATTGGTGATTTGAGCATTCTTGCTGGGAAGGAATTTCTGCAATGGTGGTAGGGAATCAAATAGACTCTGAATATCAGCTGTAGGCTTCCAGCCTGCAAACACTTCGAATGGCCCCAAAGCTATCGCAATTTCGGGCTTGTGATTGTCGTCTGTGAATTGCTCGGGGTCTTCTTTGTGTAGTGTTGCGGCAAGGTCTTTATTTGGGTGGATTTGTAGAGTGAGTGCTTTCTCTATGGAGAGGATCTTTGGCAGGAAAGGCACCACGCCGCCGAACTTCTCTATGCATTGCTTGCCTAGTAATTGCTCTTTGTTTTCGTCTACTATTTTATGCAGTTCCTCGCCGGTCTTGAGAGATTTTGCGGGTAAGACGGGATAGTCACCCATCCACATCTCGGCGTAGGGTTTGTCTTCGATCTTGAAAGCCGTGTTTGGGGTTTTGGAGCAGAGGGTCGCGGCTAGGGAGTTCTTGCCAGTGCGACCCCATGGATAGCTCTGTTGTGGCAAGTATCTCAATGGAAGCTCGCGTTAGATTTCGGGGAAAGCGGACGTACATTGCAGGAGCATTCCAGTTGGAATACTGAGGAAACCATGATGATTGCCAGAGAAGGGAAGTAGATTCAATACACCGTAAGAGTGTATCCTCACACAAGAGATACTATTGGAATGTTTCCCATGAAAAGCTGGGTATTTCTACTCTGTGTCGTCACACGAAAGCCCTTCAGATGCCTCGTCATGGTTAGCCGCTGACCACCGGATGACATCAGGATAAGCGATCAATAGCTCAGGAAAAGGAGAACGTAGGATTTTCCTCAGACAAAGGAAAACGACCTTTGGAAAGAACGGGACCAATTTCAATTTACTTACGGTTTCTCTTAAAATTACAAAACCTACCAGTTTTGAGCGCCAAATCGTTCGTGCGATGTAGTCCAAATCGTACCTTAGGGAAGTGCTGAAGGTACCTTAATTCGGCCCCCAAAGCTAGAGCGGTAAGGGTCCCCATAGGGCCACTCTAGCCCCGGGACGCTTGCCTTAGTTTACCCGTTTCGCGCTCATGATTACCTCTGAGCCTCTACAATCGACTCTGGACGGTCAACCTCGGTCACCAGTCGTGGTGTAATGGGATAGCGGCCAAAGACTCCTGAAGACAAGCGTCTACATGAGCCCCTCTGCACTGATCTGATGATATACGCTATGGTTAACCTGCATTCTGAATTATGACATTCTTCGTTGATGAATCGGTAGAGTCATTGTACAGCTCTGGACGCCTTTCTGTCTCTTCAAGATGTCAGCAATACCCGTGTCTCCAGCCAACAGGAAGCAGATCCTGCGAGTCATCTTCGTTTCTTTGCTCTTGGACTTGGTAGGTCTCCTGTTCTACCATTCTGTTGCTCGGCGCTAAGCCGCCACAGATCTCTTTCACCTTTATCCTACCGCTCTTTCCTAAGCTCCTCGAGTTCTACCGCAACCTTGAATCCTCCCAAGACTCTTCCTCTCTCCTCAATCGCGTTCTCTACGGCCTCAATGCCTACAAGACATCCTTTTCTCGGCCTATCAGTGATCGATATGACATTGTTCTTCTAGGGGGCGCGCTCGGCTCCCTGTTCTCATTCCTCCAGGCGATCGCCTCCCCTATCATCGGTACTCTCTCCGACAGATATGGACGAAGGACCGCTCTTCTCTGGTCAATGGCAGGGAATATAGCATCAGTTGCGTTGTGGGTAGCGGCAACAGACTTCCGGACATTCTTGGCAAGCAGGGTGGTAGGAGGCCTGAGCGAGGGGAATGTACAATTGGCAACCGCTATGGCAGCAGACATCAGTGACGACAAGCAGCGCGGCGCTACTATGGCTCTTGTAGGTGTGTGCTTCTCCATCGCTTTCACCTTTGGACCTGCGTTGGGAGCAGCCTTGGCAAACGTCGAGACCCTGGTCTCTAATCCATTCGCAACGGCTGCGGGTTTCTCTCTATTCCTGATCGTCCTTGAGACTGGATATCTTTATTTCTACTTACCAGAGACTCTGCCGTCATCTCGTACGTCGCCTGGAAGGAATGACACCGCGTCGAAACCCGGTACCCAGCAGCAACAAGTACATCAACGTACCAATTCCCATCTGCTCCTCAATTTCACCCACTTCATATTTATTCTGTTTTTCAGTGGCATGGAATTTTCTCTACCATTTATGACTTATGATTTGTTCGCCTACACATCCTCCCAATCCGGGAAGCTCCTTGGCTTTATGGGCTTAATCGCATCGCTACTGCAAGGTTCTGTGACCAGACGGCTCCATCCGCTTCGGGTGGTCCAACTCGGCGTAGTGGCGTGTGCCGCAAGCTTTTTTCTTTTAGGAAGACTGACTACCGAGACTGGTCTGTGGACGGCAGCCACGCTTTTGGCTGTCACTACTGGTACAGTCGTTACTGGCTTAAACAGTCTGAGTAGCTTTGAAGCAGGTGAAAGCGAGAGAGGAGGGAAATTGGGTACCCACAGAAGCTGGGGTAAGTGTAGTACGACGTTCCACTTTTTGACAATGTGCTGATGAAGCTTTTATGTAGGTCAAGTCGGGCGATCGTGTGGTCCCTTACTCTTCTGTACACTCTATTGGTGGGCAGGCCGCGATGTAGCCTACAGTGTGGGTGGTGCTGGTATGCTTGGAGTATGCGCGCTTGTCTTTGTAGGGTTGAAAGCCCCACAGAAGTCAATAATGCAATGATAGATTGGAACAGAAATGGCATTATGATGTACATTTAGTGACTGTACAAGGAATGAGAAAAGGCCAATTTTGACAAAGATAGACCCACCAATGATTTACACCATCAGTTCACTCATCTTCCGTTCGCTTTATGAGAAGATTCTGTCAGGGACTACTGCGAAAGACAAGTAATTTTTGTTCTTCAAAGGTTGATATAGTGCATCCAATTAGGTGATTAAGTTGTACCGAGGCTCGAGGTACCGCTCGCCTTACCTTCCCTTCTTCTCTCGAAATCTAACCCACTGGAGAAACCCCGGGATCACAAAATTTGACAACGCGCTCCGCGTCCCCACGATCACTCGATTCTCTGCTATGCATGCGGCCTCCAGCGGTTGTTGGCAATGGTTTCTCCGACTTGGAACGATCTTTGGGAGCCGGGCTCCAGCGTGACAGCAGACGTATGATCCTGTAACGACTGCACAATGACACAGGCACATGCAGCTCTCTTTAATAACATCATTGACCTTACTGAAGACGAGAATGACAGCGATCAACTTGAGACCTTGAGCACAGCAGCCTCGAAAGCTCAAGCTGCTGCAGCTCGTCTGACCAATCAACTCGAGTCGTTGGCGTCTGCCTCGAATAGATATCATTCCGTCAATACAGTCGGTGGTACCGGAAAGATTGTTCCTTCTGGAAAGAATGTCAGGCCAGCAACAAATGGCTATAGTAAAGAGTCAGAGGCAGAGATCGTACTACCATCAAATTTGCCATCTGCTGATACCGGACTTTTATCCGCAAGCACTGGGCCTAGATCGGGTGTATCTGGGCAACGAGAATCTCTTCCTCTTGCTGAACGGCCGCACTCATGGATCAGGCCCCAGCTTGCAACAAACAATCGGCCCTTGACGCCAGTACCATCGACGGACTGTCAGAAGATGAGTCCTTCCAATACACGTTCACCACGGGCAGCAGCTCAATCCGCGGGGCGTGTAATTGCCCAGACATATGACATGCTCAATCCACTCGAGGCGCAGCAGGAAGCAAAGCTGAATACACCGAGAAAGCCAGGGCGACCAAAGCTAGATCAATGGACGCCCAAGTCACATCCACACCACAATTCCGCGAAGAGTGAGAATCACGATCGAGACCACAGGAGTAGTCCAACCCGTCGAATAGCTCAATTAGACGGACATGATGATAGGGATGATGATATTTCAACAGAGTCGGCCTCCAAAGAAGCGGGAATGACTTCTCGAGATACACGAAGAGGTCGTAATGCTTCCCCAGAGTCTGGCCTTGTCTCTATTCAAGCAGAGAAACAAATACGATCACTCGGCTCAGTAAACTTGTTGGACTATACGGAGACCAAATCCTCTCGGAACGAACTACCGCTCTTAGCGAAAGAATCAGAAATGACTGAAGGAGACGAGAGAATACACGCTTCCAAAGAAAATCAACCATTTTCCACTCCCGTATCAGCGGTAAATACACTGGCAACAACTTTGGCACCCTCTGAAGCTCATTCAACCAAGGTATCAAGCCGTCATGAGAGCGCGGATAAAAGCGTGATTGAAGGCGCTACGACAGCCCACCAAGCTACAGCACTTTCTGAAGCTCGGGCTCAGCCCGCCCGCGCTCCCACCAACATGCCTGCTCTTTCTAAGATATTCGCAGACGTGGTTTTCCCAGCTATCAAGAAAGCAAAAAAGCTTCACAAGGAACAGCTTCCAGAGGATGAGCTAATTTCAATTGGCAAAATTGTAGCCACCGAAGTTGTGGACCAAAAATTGAAAAAGCTCCCGCCTCAAGATCTATTGGAACCTACTGAGAGTCAGAAGAAAGAGATGAAGAAATTTGCTAAGAAAATCTATCATGAGAAGGTGGTCGTTTCTTGTAAAATGCATGCGGACGACTCCAATTCTGCAGGGAACCAGTATCAGCAATCGGACATCGAACGTAAAAATAATATGAAATATACAATATCAGGAAATCAGACGAACAGTGCACAGGCGTCCTCTAGTGTTCAGGAAACACAATCCACAGCCCATCCGGCGAAGATAACCAATCTGAGCGAATATCTTAAGAAGTTGGAAGATGAGGCTCTTCCTTCAGACATCGAGGTCTTCCAAAATTCCAGCCCTGTTCACACTCAAGCTCCGTCCCGAAAAGACCAGGTAGAAATGTCGAGCCCTCCTCAGTCATACCGGGAAGCTTCAATGTTGAGTGCTGATCGAGTGATTTGCGACTCCCTCAATGATCCTGTAGATGAGAAATCCGTTTCTCTTCAAGAGATATCCATTGCAGCTGCACCTCAGCTCGATCTTGATTCAAGTACAATGTCGTCTTTTGCGCCAGATTTTGATCGAGGTCGCTACCCTGCCCAGCGTCGCAGACGCGGAAACAAGTTCTACACACCAGAGAAAACAGCAAAGCCCCCTAAAAGCAGCGAATATAGATCTGAATTCTCGGGTGCACGCCGTTCTTCGGTGTCAGAGTCAATAACGGCCAGCAGGACCGGTCCGCCGGGTTTGGAGAGCACTCAGAAAGCGTCTGAAGATGAAGTTAGCCAGATGCTAATTAATCGTGTTACCACTGACCCAGAAGTCAAGGCTTTATTTGAAGCAGTCGCGTCTGGTATTGCGTCGCCTGCACAAAGTAAAGCTTTCCAGGACATCACTAATAAGCTGAGGGAGTCAAGAAATTTTGGCGGATTATCAGAATCAGTGAATGAGGTTGTTGATCTGGAAATTAGACCGAAACGCGGCGGCCGTCCTCGCGGCTCGCACAACAAGATCACCACACATTCAAACCATACTCCTCCGAGCGAGTCTGAGCCACCCATCCCTACCTTGATCATGGCTCGAGGGAATGACGCACCTAGCAAGCGGAGTGACAAACGCTCAAGCCGACCCCCTTTAGCAAAACCTGCAAAGAGCCCACAGGTAGCCGACCAGGTGCCTGAGCCAAGAAAGCTAGCTACAGCAAATGATCCGGATCTGGAGCTCCTCGCTGCAAGCATGGCCGCGGATAATTCTGAAGATCGCCCTCCTGCAAACAAGGGACATCGGTACCGCGTTGATCCTTCTGACCAGGAGAAGCTTGTCAATCAATCAAACCTAGTAAAGTATGCCGGTCCAGCAGCTAATCAACGCGAGCAACAGCTCTCAAACGCTAAAAAATCGACTATCATAAGAATTGAAACGGAAGAGAAAGATCCGAGCAATAGGCCTTTGCATCACACCGCCTCCTTACTGCGGGCTCGAGAGCTCGGATGGGACTCCAGGGGTCGCCACGTGGAGACACACAGCGAACTCCGGCTTCGGATCGCCGAGAAAATTGAAGCTTGGAGGTCCTGGAAGGGAGCTTCTGGCGATATTGTGGCAGCTGCGTGGAGTCCAGACTCAACAACTTATGCTGTGGGCGCCGCTGCGCATACTAATCCTGAAGACGTTCAATACAATCGTCCTTGCAACTTGCTCCTCGGCGACATCACTTGCAATACTCTTAATGAGCTCCCAGACCACCGCGTGGACAGACCCAAGCCAGAGACTCTCGGAGATACGTACAATGCTAGGCGAGCTGTCTACGATGCCTGTGATCCAATGGTCTACACGACTGTGTCTTCGATTGCATTCTCTCCGTCAGCAGATCGGATGTATAGTGCGAGTCACGATCATACTGTAAAGGTCTGGGACGTTACAGCCACAGAAAAAAAATGCCTCAAGACCCTTCGTCACAATGCAAACGTCACCAGTGTCGAGGCCTCAGCGATTGAGCAGGGCTTGTTTGCTACTGCATCGGACGTGATTGACGACTCAATCCGCATTTACTACTCAGAGAACTCGGACCACTCGAAACCTGTACATGTAGCCTTCTCAGCTTCCCGAGCCCAACAGAGACGGCAATTTCAAATCTACCCTGAATGCATTCGTTGGGGTTCCAACTCATTTACCAGCCACTTATTGCTGGCTGGTTTCCGCCAATCGGAGTACGGAGACGGGGAACTTCCTAGAGAGGGTCAGCTTTGCTTGTGGGACGCAAACGCTTTCAATTTCATCAAAGTAATGCCTTCTTCTCAGGGCGTTCTCGCTGCGGCATGGCATCCTGTCCACAATTTCTTTGCTACTGGTGGTGCTCCTGGCGGTAACTTGCTTTCAAACAAACGCACGACCAAGACAGTTGTCCGAACCTGGGACCTTAGAAAGCCAAAGTCGTACTCAGAAGAGTTCGAATGCTCCGCGGCAGACATGCAAGACATAACGTTTCATCCAACGAACATAAACATTGTTACCGCTGGCTGTACGGACGGAACTTCCTTCGTATGGGACTGGCGCAAGCCTGATATTCCAGTTCATCGCCTAAAGCATGGAAATCCCCTTTCCGATTGGGATCACACTCGTGGCCGACGAGAAGAAGTAGACACCGGGGTCATGATGAGCCTGTGGGGTTTGTATGGCTCGCTTTTCTACACGGGTTCCTCGGATGGGATGGTAAAGGCCTGGGACATCCGTCGAAATCCCGCAGATGTGCTTGTACGTAACGTCGCACGATTTGGCGCCGGAATTCAGAGTGGAGCTTTCTCACCCGACGGCACGAATCTGGTCGTTGGGGACGCCGACGGGGGCGTTCATATCCTCTCGTCAGCTCCCTGCGGACCACAGCCAATTCACCGTGCCTCTGACGATGTGAGCCCAGAAGTGCCAATCAATTTTGTGAGAGACTCAAGCGGTAGTGGCTTGGCTCTCAATCCAGATGATGACGACCCTGGCACTGAAGGTCGAGAGGAAGCCAAGCTTCTCACCGACTCGAAGCAACTTGTGTATCATTCTGAGTTCGGTGTAACGCAGGGGTATAAGTACAAAGGGCCTTTCGCTAACCAGCAGAGAGAAGAAGCCCGCGAAGTGGGAGTAGAGTTGTCGCGGCGGAAGATGGGAGGTACCGAGAGCATGCCGTCCTTCTTGCGTACGGCTAGGGAGAGTATAGCGGTGGAGGACACGAGGCGGGCCTTTATCGCAGCTCGCAAGCAGAGTATCGTGCAGTCGTATCCAGGCTCGAAGGCCGCACAATTGGCCGCAACCAAGGGGCCTGACGAACAACCCAAGCCCAAGAGCCAAGCGTACGGCTCCTCACGTCTCAGCAGTTTCTGGGATCCAGAACCAAGGGTCCCGGCAAAGAGAGCCAGCGACGCCGACGATCGTGGCGTCCAGAAACGAGCCCGGTCCAAATCACCTAGCCCGGAATTCATTGGCTCGGTCAAGAAAAACACCATCCCTGAGAGCAAGATGGTGGAAGAGAACCATTGGTGGCCGGACTTGGGGAAGGATGAAATTGAGAAGGCGATCGCACGAGTTTCTCTCCAGGCGCATCGGACGCATTTGTGAGCCCCCAAGAGGAAGCAGAGAGCAAGAAGAGGCATAAGTGCGTTGGTTGGCAATGCATCTGTGTCTATGAAGGCAAGCTGTTCGTTGTCACGACTTGTCTACACACAGCATGAATTCAGGCGATGAGCATATGTCCACTACGTCAAGCACTTCACAGCTGGATGTCACCCGAGGTATGATCTTCGATTCAAATGCATGCATTCATAGACTTGGTAAATAAAATTCATTAAAATGACCCAAAATTGTCTGCGCTCCATGATACGCTCCCAGACTCTGTGTGGTAGATCATGGAGAAAGTCCTGCGATGCTCGATTTGAAGGATCCTTAACCCGTAGAATACTTTACACGAAAGGGCTATGTTTGTTATAAGTCCATTTTCCTAAATCCAAGCCCCATCAATTTACCATGATGAGAGTCTTCTGGCCCACGTTTTCCACTACAAGTCTGGCCGGTATTATGCTGTTTGCACAACAAGTGCCACTTCCGACCCACATGGACTCCATGAAGGTGGAGGTCAATGTGATACATATGAGAGGAATGTTACTTCAAACCCCTGAATGCTGGTCACCACGCACTGTTCGAAGCTTCTAGCAGAGAGAATATCCCTAATTTTCGAACAGTCCAGCCTGATGATTATAAACGGGTTCTGGACCTATAAGTGTGTCCTAGGCGGTAGCTGTATATGCAGGGGGCGCGTGGCGATGGCAGAGCTGAGCTCAAGCGCTCCTTCCAGGACCCCTGAGACCTTGCCATACCACTGGCTCATACTTGAAATGCTTGAAGCTCAACGCAGATTTTCATCCCTGATAACCCTTCAGCACTATTACGTCTTAGTCCGGTCCTTCGACTGCATCGCATGGCAAGTGAGGTCCTCCTCAAGGACCCGGCCGAGGCACCGTTGTGTCGGCAGCCTCCTTATAATGCATTCTCGCCATACGGACCCGATAGGCTGCGACTCTCACCCCTGAGCCCATACCCCCGGACTT